>JACCDO010341933.1_pt1 | contig 12064 bp, 12 predicted proteins | sample 7446101 | NCBI WGS metagenome assembly JACCDO01 (sample SAMN15323440, study PRJNA562643) | freshwater metagenome | isolation source: river surface water | place: USA:Blue River Watershed | collected 2017-08-16 | reverse complement strand
TGATGTAAGCGACACCTTTATCTACGCGCGCTTGGTCTAAATCGCTAATAACAATTGGGCACTTTAAGTTTCGGACCAAAAGCAAAGCTAGTTGCGATGCCATCAAACCAGCGCCAACTACACCGACTTTGCTCACCTTACGAGCTAAGTTGGCTTTAGGTGCGCCAGCTACTTTCTTGCGCCCCTTTTGAATTAAATTAAAGGCATATAAAGAGGCGCGGAATTCATCGCCCATCATCAAATCGACCATGCGATCTACTTCTTTTGCAAGACCTTGTTCGATGGTGTTGCTCTTGGAATCTGCAATTAATTCAAGTGCGTATTCGGCGTTCTTAACGGTAGCGCCGTTATATTTCTTAGTAATCGCTGCGCGACCAGCAGCTAAAGCTGAATCCCAATCTGGATCATTTGAATGATCTTTTCGTTCGATTTTTTTCTTTCCAGAGACGATATCAGCTACAAATTTCACGCTTCGTTCTAGGAAATCAACTGGTGCATAAAGTTCATCAGCCATACCAAGTTCTAGAGCCTCTTTGGCCTTTAACATGGTGTTGTTATTTAGTGCATTTTGCATAATAACTTTAACTGCATTAGTTGGCCCAATCATCTTTGGCAAGATTGTGACGCCAGACCAACCTGGAAGTAGCCCGATAAATACTTCTGGAAGTCCAATAAATGCAGTTGCTGAAATGGTGCGATATTGGCAGGAAAGTGCAAGCTCAGTTCCGCCACCGAGTGCTAATCCATTTACAAAGCAGAAAGTTGGAATTTTTGAAGTACGAAGTTTGGCATACGCATCATGGCCATATTTGATTACGCTGGCGGCATCTTCTTTGCTAGTTAGCGCACTAATACCTGATAGATCTGCGCCAGCTGCCAAAATAAATGGCTTACCGGTAACTGCAATCGCAGTTGGATTCATCGCTAGCGCTTGATCAATTGCAGCATTGATATTGCGCATTGATTGTGGCCCAAGAGTGGTTGGACGAGTGTGGTCTAATCCATTGTCGATAGTAATTAGCGCTAATTTCCCAGTTGTGCCGAAAGCAGCCAAATCAACTTCGCGAATTAGCGCATTGGTTACGACTTCATCTGCGTAAATTACATCGCTCATTATTTGCCACTTCCATTGAAATTAGGGTTCTCCCAAATGACAGTGCCGCCCATACCAAGACCGATACACATGGTGGTGATGCCATATCTAATCGATGGGTTCTCTTCGAAGGTGCGAGCCAAATTAAGCATTAAGCGAATACCGCTTGATGCAAGTGGGTGGCCCACTGCAATCGCGCCACCTACTGGATTAACGCGTGGATCATCTTCTGAGATTCCAAAATGATCTAGGAATGCAAGCACTTGAACTGCAAATGCTTCATTAATTTCAAATGCGCCAATATCTTCAATCTTTAAATTAGCATTCTTTAGCGCTTTTATTGTTGCAGGCACTGGGCCATAACCCATAATTTCTGGCTCTACACCGGCAAATGCAAATGTAACTAAACGCATCTTTGGTTTTAGCCCTGCTGCAATTGCGGCATCTTCATCTGCAAGTAGCGCAGCAGTTGCGCCATCATTTAAACCAGATGAATTACCTGCAGTTACGCGACCACCTGGACGAAATGGAGTCTTAAGTCCTGCTAGCGCTTCCATGGTTGTGCCAGGACGCGGTGGTTCATCGACAGTTGCAACAGTCCAACCAAGTTCCGGTGTTCGCGCTGCAGTAGGAATTAAATCTTTTTGGATTCGACCTGATGCATAAGCAGCAGCAGTCTTATCTTGGCTACCAACTGAATATTTATCTGCACGTTCTTTTGTAATTGCAGGAAATTTATCGTGCAATCTCTCTGCAGTTGCGCCCATCGACATTGCATCTGGATCAACCATCTTCTCTGCGATAAAACGTGGATTTGGATCCATTAAAGATCCGATTGGGTGATTACCCATATGTTCAACGCCGCCTGCAATTGCAAACTTTGCAGTTCCCATGTTGATTGCACCTGCAAGGGTGGTTACAGATGTCATTGCTCCTGCGCACCAACGATCAACTGAATATCCTGGAACAGTATTTGGAATTCCAGCAAGTAGAGAAGCGCTACGACCAAGATTCATACCTTGATCACCACTTTGAGTCGCAGCAGCGATTGCGACATCATCGATATCAGCTGGATTTAATTTCGGATTACGTTCTAATAGGCCGCGAATTGCGCGGATTACTAAATCATCAGCTCGAGTTCCGTTATATAAAGAACCGGCTTTTCCAAATGGAGTACGAACTGCATCTACTAATACAACAGGCATACCGACAGGTTACCCGCGAGTAGAGATTTTGGCTATTAGGCCGCTTAAGCCTGCACTTCGCTCTTTGGACGGCTCTTTTGAACTAGGTCGCGGATAAATGGCGGCATAGTTACAAGAACATAGAAGAGCGCAGTTAAGCGACCCGCAGCGCCCTCTGGGAAGAGGCCAACTTCAGATAGCTCATGAAGTGAGTAATCAAGTACATTGCCTGCAACCAAGATCAGAGCGATACCTGAGATAGCAAAGAACTTTGAAAGATTAAATCGAATTGCACCGCGATAGATTCCGTAGCCAAGACCGATTGCAGTAATTAGCCCCAGGACTAAACCGACTGTGCCGGTAAATGCATCGGTACCTGAGCGGAATGTGGTGTATAAAAATAGAGAGGTCTCAAGACCTTCGCGGATTACCGCTACGAATGCTGCAATCGCTAAACCGCTAGCGCTAAGTGCGCTTGATGCGCGATCTTCAAGTTCTTTGCGGATTGATTTAGAGGCAGACTTCATCCAGAAGATCATCCAGGTAACTAAGCCAACCGCGGCTAAGCCAGTCAGACCTGCAAATAGCTCCTCTTGCTCGTCAGTAAGAGTCGCGCTGGTAAAGGAGAGGATGGCGCCAAAGGCCAATGAGAGTACGACCGCTAAACCTGTACCAACCCAGATTGAACGAGCTTGGTGGCTACGACCGCTTTTAACTAGGTAGGCCATCAAAATACCGATAATTAGGCTCGCTTCTAGGCCCTCACGAAGCGCGATCACAAAGGTATTTAGCATGAGCCAAACTCTATATCGTGCTTTTCAATTACGCAACTTTTTCGTTGCGTAATTCGTCACTCTTTTTTAAGGCACTTCCGCGCTCGCAGGCTCCTGGATCGGCTCAGGTAGCGGCTCACTCTGAGTCAAAGCTTGGGTTAAAAGGGGCGCGACCTGTTCGATCTGCCAACTTCTAGCGCCAAGTTTTAAAAGCTTCTCAGTTACGACAGAGAGTTCAGGGCGGGTCTGATCCCAACAAACTCTTCGAACAAATTCTGGCGTAATTAAATTCTCCGCCGGCATATTTAGTTCAAGCGCTCGCTGATTAACTGCTTCACGCGCATGTGTAAGTGGGGCATAGCGTTCTGGAAATTTCTCGCGCCATTGCTTTATCGGAGGCATGCCATCACCGCTTAAACGCATTTGAGGCAATTCGACACTTTGCGCCTTGGTGATTGCATCAATCCAAACATTTACATTTTCCATCCAACGTGGTCGAAGCCCAATTGGTTTTAAAGTTTTCTGAAAAGCTTTAGTTGTAAGTGGTGAATGAACTGCCAATTCAGTGATCGCATTATCTGAAAGTAAACGACCTGGGGCGACATCTGCTTTTGAGGCGATTGCATCTCTTGCAAGCCAGAGCTCTCTAACAACTGCTAAATGTTCACGTTTTCTGATTTTATGCATTCCAGAAGTTCTGCGCCAAGGGTCTTCTCTTGGGGCAGCAGGTGGCGCAGCAAGGATGCTCTGAAATTCTGATAGCGCCCAATCTAGTTTTCCATTATCTTTTAAGAGCTTTGCAATATCTTCGCGAATTTCAATTAGTAATTCGACATCAAGTGCTGCGTAATTGATCCACTCTTTGTTTAGCGGACGCAAAGACCAATCAACGGCAGAGTGCTCTTTCGCAAGTGATTGTTGGAAAAAATGTTCTACCAATGCGCCAAGACCAACTCTTGGTAAACCAGCAAGCCTTGCACCTAATTCAGTATCAAATAATTTGAGGGGATTTAAGCCCCATTCACGTAAGCAAGGTAGGTCTTGAGTGGAGGCATGAAGAATCACTTCATCACTTTGAATTACCTTGTTTAGCTCTTTAATTAGCGGCGAATTAGCTTGCGTAAATGGAATCGGGTCAATTAAGAAGATATCTCTATTTCGCTTAATTTGAATTAAATAGGCTCGAGCTGAATATCTGTAACCACTTGCTCTCTCAGCATCAACTGCAATTGGGCCGCTTCCTGAAGCTAATTTTGCGATAGCGCTCTTTAAAGCTGCATCACTTTCTATAATTTCTGGAACGCCACCTGCTGGGGAGAGAAGCGGTGTTATTACTACCTCCGCCTCACTCATCTTCTAAAACTTGCAACTCCCTCTGGGATTGGTTGGAGATATGAAATCTCTGCCAGCAAATTGCACCAAGCTTCTAAATGTCCGACTAGATCTTCAGGTTTTGAAATTATGGGACTCCAGGATGCTCTAATCTCAATTTCGCCACCATCGGAAGCAGTTGATAGTTTTCCAAAAGAATGGCTAATTGCTCGAGTTACAGTGCCACTAGGTGCTGCATATTGGCAACCATTATCTTCCAAAGCTTTCATTAACCATGTCCAACCATGTTCTGGAAGTGATGGATCTTCAGCTTCAGTAGTTTCTAAATCCGCATTTAAAAAAGTAACGCAACGAAATTCGCCTTCCCAAGTATCTTGACCACCCGGTTCGTGCAAAATTACGAATCTGCCATTTGCAAGTTCGGCCTCAGCATCACCAATTAAGCCATTTGATACATCGGCGCTTAGTGCATAAGCAAACTTAGCTAATTTTTGTGGTGCTGGAATTTCATCTAAAGTGATTTCAACTCGTGGCTTGAAATTCGAAAGAAGGGCGATGGCTTGATTAAATTGCTCTTCATTCATGCCCTAATTTTCTCAAACCAATGGGGAAAATTAGGGATATATGAGATAAGTTCTCCGCATGGCGAGCCTATTAGCATTGTTATCTGCGGCTCTTTGGGGTTCTTCGGATTTTGAAGGTGGCAGAATCTCAAAACGTTATCCAGCAATTAGTGTTTTAGGTGCCACCCAATTAATTAGCTTGGTTTTTGGTTTTGCCTTAACAATTGCAGTTGGAGAAACACAAGTTACTGCAAAGATCTTCTTTGCTGGTGCAGCAGCTGGATTACTTGGTTATATCGGTTTGATCTGTCTTTATGCCGGGTTATCAACTGGACGCATGGGTGTGGTTTCACCAATTAGTTCATTATCGGTTTTGATTCCAATGACTGTGGCGTTAATTGGCGGAGAGACCATGAGCACGTTAACTGCAATCGGATGTGCCTTGGCAATTGTTGGTGGATTTTTAACAAGTGGTCCAGAATTTTCACAAGGAGTTTCATTAAAACCATTACTGCTTGCAGGCGGGGCTGCATTAGGTTTTGGAAGCGCACTTACCTTTATGGCAATTGGTGCAGCTGAAGCGCCTATTTTGACAATGGTCTGCATGAGAATTGCTACTGCATTTGTAACTATTGCAATTGCAATTCGAAAAAAGGGCTTTGGGGGGCTTGGCCGCAAAAATTTGCCTTCATTAATTTTCGTAGGTATTGCTGACTTTGCAGCAAATGCCGCTCTTGGACTTGCTGTAAATATTGGACCAGTTGCTATCAGTATGGTTCTCGGCGCCTTATATCCAGTATTTACAGTTTTGCTTGCATTTTTTATTTTGCATGAACGATTACATAAAGCTCAATACATCGGTGGCATCGCAGCCGTAATAGGAGTTGCTTTAATTAGCGCTTTTTAGCAGTAACAAAGCGAGTCTCTTCAACTTGCTTGTCTTCAGTTATTTCGAAACCACGAAGGGCTTCATTCAAATCTATTAGATGATCTCCGCCGGTAATTGGGGTTATTGAAATTTCCAACTGATCTACCAATCCAGCTTTTAAGTATTCCAGTAATAGAGATGGACCCGCTTCAATCAAAACATCTGGACCAAATTCTCGCTTAGCTTTTATAAGAGCCTCTTCGGGATCAAGATTCCACCAAACTGCATTTGGATTTGTGAGTAATACATTTGATTTATGTCTAGAGATAACAATTAGCGGGCAAGGAGTAATTGCATATCGCTCTGCGCGAGCTGTATTTCCTCCGATGATGATGCAATCGAATTCTCTGCGACGCTTTAAGAATCGCTCACGATCTGTATTGGTGGAAACCCCTGCAGAGGAGCCATCTTTTGAGGTAGAACCGTCCTGACCCATAACCAATGTGGCGACTGTGTGCACGGCGAAATAGTAGGGTAGAAACATGCAATCAAAGCCATTCGCGACACTTTTTGTGACAAATGATTTTGGGCCACGTGCAGGCGGCATCGAAACTTTTATTCACGGATTAGTGGAACGATTTCCGAAGGATTCGGTGATTGTTTACACATCTCAACAAGGCGATACCGCTTCATATGACGCAAAATGGTTGGCGGATTTTGGCGTGAAAGTAATCAGAGATAAATCCAAGATGTTGCTTCCGACTCCACGTGTAATAATGGCCGTGAGAAATGTTATTAATGTGGAACATCCTCAAGCTTTGGTATTCGGGGCAGCTGCGCCACTTGCTCTAATGGGCAAGTTCCTAAATGTTCCTAAAAAAATTGCTATTACACACGGTCATGAGGTCTGGTGGGCAAAAGTTCCGCTGTTTAATGTATTGATGCGTTTGATAGGTAATTCAGTCGATCATTTGACTTACCTTGGCTCCTATACAAAATCTCAGATATCAAAGCCATTAACAACGCACGCCAAAAATGCCATGGTGCAAATTTCCCCCGGAATTGATACTCAAGTTTTCAAACCAATTGATGCAACAAAGTTGAGATCTGAATTGGGTTTAACTGAGAAAGAGGTAATTGTTTCAGTCGGAAGATTGGTGCCACGCAAAGGGCAAGATCAATTAATCAAAGCGCTTCCTCGGGTTTTAAAAAGCCATCCAAAGGCTCATTTACTATTTGTCGGAACTGGTTCATATCGAAAAGCATTAGATAATTTGATAGCAGAACGTTCTTTACAAAACCATGTTTCATTTACTGGTCGCGTTCAACATGAAGATTTAACTAAATACATTTGCGTTGGAGATGTTTTTGCCATGCCATCTCGTTCCAGAATGGCTGGGTTAGAAGTTGAAGGTCTTGGAATTGTCTATTTAGAAGCAAGCGCCTGCGCTCTGCCAGTGTTAGCCGGTGATTCTGGTGGTGCACCCGATGCGGTAGCTCCTGGCTTAACCGGGTTAGTAGTAAATGGTAGAGATACAGATGAAGTTGCAGCAGGATTGATTAAATTATTGGAAACTGACCGTAAAGCTATGGGTCAAGCAGGTCGAAAATGGGCTGTCGAACAGTGGGATTGGCAGATCTGGGCAAACAAATTTATTAAATTAATTAGCGATTAAGCCACGGCGCTTTCCTTCTGATACTGCACCTGATCTATTTCTTACTTGTAACTTCCGATAAATCGATCCAAGGTGAGTTTTTAAAGTTGATTCAGTAATGAATAGCTCTCCTGCTAGTTCTTCACCTTTTAATCCGGATGATAATTTAGAGAGAATTTCAATCTCTCTAGGAGTCAAAGTGCCTCTAAAGACTCTGGAATTGACCGCTCTAATTAGCCCTCTGCTAGTAAATGAAAGGGGAGATCGATGAGCGCTATAAATGGCGCTAAGAATATCTTCAAGATTTGCAGTTTTTGAAACAAAACCACTTGCTCCGGCGTTCATACAAGCAATTAAATTTGAATCATCATCAAGTATCGAAATAACCACTATTCCAATTTTTTGATCATTACGACGAGCAAATCTGACAATCTCTAAACCGCTGCCATCTGGTAAAGATAAATCTACTGTTACAACATCTGGTGTAGTTGCTGCAATAAGCGCAATTGCCTCTTCTTTATTTTGCGCCTCGCCAACTACTTCAATTCCTTCTCGTTTGGCAATATTTGCAATGCCCTCACGCACGATTTGATGATCATCTACTATTAATAGTTTCATGGGAAATGTATCTCCACTTTTGTGCCCGCTTTGGTAGAAGAAATCTCAAGTTGGGCGCCTAATTCATCGACCAATTCAGAGATACCGAATAACCCAATTCCATCGTCGGAAACGATTAAAGAGTGATCCGTAATCTCTAATCTAATTTTGCGTCCTTTTGAATGGCTTGCAGCATTTAGTACTAATTCATTGACGATCCGTAATTTTCTTGAATCTAAGGTAGATGGATCTCCCTGTATATCTAGTGAGAGTGGTGCAGCAGATCTATTTATTTGAGTTACGGGATTTTCAGCAATTGCTCTTAGTGCAAATAGTTCTTTACGGACTTGGTCTGTAGCGGCAGAAACTAAATCTCTAATTTCTCTGGTCTTAGCGCGGCTACTAAATGGCAAATCGGCTATAAGTAAATCTAACTTATAGCCGATTGCTACTAACTCCTGGGCTAATGAATCATGTAAATCTCTCGCCAGATCAATCCTGGTAGAGCTCTGCAATCTCCTTTGCAAATTCTTTTGCGACAACATGGCGCTTAACCGAAAGCTTGGCAGTTAATTGTCCACCAGCAATGGTGAAATCTTTATCAAGAATTGTGAATTTGCGAATTGATTCTGCACGACTTACCGCCTTATTGGCCTCATCGACCGCTGTTTGTATTACAGCAATCAAATCAGGATCGCGAGTTAAATCAGATAGGGATGCCCCCTCTTTCTTATTATTTACAATCCAAGATTTCAAAGCATCAGTATCGATAGTCACTAGCGCTGCGATATACGGTTGATTGTCACCAACGACCATGCATTGCGATACCAATGGATGTGCGCGTAAGCGATCTTCAAGTACTGCTGGCGCTACGTTCTTGCCACCGGCAGTAACAATCAGTTCCTTTTTGCGACCTGTGATTGTTAGGAATCCTTCAGAATCTAGTTCGCCAATATCGCCAGATTTAAACCACTCACCATCAAAAACTTCCTTGTTGGCTGAATCATTCTGCCAGTATCCGCGCATCACTATCGGACCCTTAATTAGAACTTCGCCATCTTCTCCAATTCGAATTGAAGTGCCTGGAATTGGCTTACCTACAGATCCAACTTTCTGCGCTTGAGTTAAGTTAAGTGTGGCGCCGGCAGTTGTCTCAGTTAATCCATAACCTTCAAGAATTCTAATTCCAGCACCACGATAGAAATGTCCTAAACGAGTACCAAGTGCTGCGCCGCCGCTAATCGCAGCCTCAACATTGCCACCCAAAATATGGCGAATCTTCTTGTAAACCAGCGCATCAAATAGCGCATGCTGTGCACGAAGAGCTGGTGGAATACTGCCGGCATCTTTTGCCTGGCTATATTTAATGGCGACAGCAGCAGCTTTTCTAAAGATATTTCCTTTGCCTGCAGCATCTGCTTTAGCTTCTGCACCGTTATAAACCTTTTCAAATATTCGAGGAACTGCCAAAACGAATGTCGGTTTAAATGATCCGATATCTTGCATTAATCGACCTTGGACATCTGCGCAATGTGCCATATGTAGGCCAGCATAAATGGCGCCAATTTGCACCATACGTCCAAATACGTGTGCGACAGGTAAGAAGAGCAGAGTAGAGCCGCCAGGTTTCATAAATAAATCTGCCGCAGCATTAACAACATTTCCACACTCTGATAAGAAATTTCCATGTGTTAGCTGGACACCTTTTGGTTTACCAGTGGTACCGGATGTGTAAATCAATGTTGCTAAAGATTCTGGAGTTAAAGAATTACGACGATTTTCAACTTCGTCATTACTTATATGAGAACCAGTATTTCTCAAAATACCTAGCGCATCTTCAGTAATCGTCCAAACATGTTTGGTATGACCTGGTAGCACGCTCTGTGCTAATTCGCGATTTGCAGGAGTTTCAACAATCAATCCGACTGCATGTGAATCATTTAAAATCCAATCAATCTGTTCGGCAGATGATGTTTCGTAGATAGGAACAGAAACTGCGCCGGCATACCAAATTGCAAAATCTAGAACTGTCCATTCGTATCTAGTGCGTGCCATGATGCCAACGCGATCGCCAGCTTGAATTCCGGCAGCAATTAAACCTTTTGCAGTTTCGCGCACTTCGGTTTCAAATTCACGAGCAGTAACTGGTGCCCATCCATCTCCGAGTGGTTTTGAGAGAATAACTCGAGATGGTTCAAACCATGATCGGTCTGCAATTAACTTAGTGAGATTTCCTTCAGTCGGAAATGGGACTAGCGCAGGGATGGTGATTTCGTTCATGGCGCAAACGCTAGCGGTCGCCCGCTCACAAAGGTAGCCTTTGCGCCATGACAAGTTCCAAGATTCTTATCGAAGCAAGCGCGGATGAGGTGCGTAAGGTCCTCTTTGATATCGCCAGTTACCCAACCTGGTCGCGCAGCATCAAAGGTGCCAAGGTCGAAACTAGTGACGACCAAGGTCGCCCCTTACGTATCCAACTAACCATTGAGGCGGGAATGCTTCGCGATAAGCCGACTTTAGATTACGACTGGAGCGGCGCTCCAGGGAAAGTCTCATTTACCTTGGTTGATGCAGATTTACTTACCAAGATGGATGGCACCTATTTTGTTAAATCTATTGGCGATGAAACAGAGGTAACTTACGAATTAAGTACTGATGTCTCAATGCCAATTCCAAAAACGATGCTTGAAACTGCAGAGCTCGGCACAATTAAAGCTGCCCTTGAAGAGCTAAAAGAGAAAATCGAAGGTTAATGTCGAACTCTTCAAATTCAATTAGTAATTCAACTAACTTAACGATAGGCATCGATGTCGGCGGCACCAAAGTTCTTGGTGGAGTTGTTGATGAATCTGGAAATATTTTAGAGAAAGCACGACGCGATACTCCACGTCAAGGTGGCGTTGAATTAACAAAAACAATTGCTGACGTAGCTCTAGATCTAATGCGTAATTACAAAGTGAGAGCAGTTGGTGTATCGGCGGCAGGTTTTGTTTCTTCAGATCGAAAAACTATGTTGGCCACTCCAAATATCGCTGGTTGGAATGGCGTTAATTTAGATGACGAATTAACAAAATTAATTGGCATAGATGTTGTTATCGAAAATGATGGAAATGCTGCCGCCTGGGGTGAAGCAGTCTTCGGTGCAGGACGTGGCGAAGCACATATGTTGCTATTAACTATTGGTACCGGAATCGGTGCGGGAATTGTTGTAAATGGTCAGTTACATCGAGGAGCATTTGGCGTAGCTGCAGAAATTGGCCATATGAGAGTAGTTCCAGAAGGACATTTATGTGGCTGTGGTGCACGTGGTTGTTTCGAACAATATGCATCTGGCAGCGGTCTTATGAGACATGTTCGTGAGGCGATAGCGGCAACTCCAGATATTGCTAGAAATTTATTGGCGCTTGGCGATGGAACAATTGAAGGCTTAAAGGGTCACCATGTAACTGAAGCTGCCAGGGCAGGAGATGTAGTTGCGTTAGCTGCATTTAATACAACTGCGCAATGGTTAGGCGCAGGTATCGCATCTTTGAGTGCAATTTTGGATCCAGCAATCGTGGTCATTGGCGGTGGAGTAGTAGATGCAGGCGAAATTCTTTTAGAACCAACCCGAGCAAATATGGAGCGAAAGATGCCATTTTCTGGCAAACATCCATCACCTAAATTGGTGGCAGCTACCTTGGGAAATGATGCTGGATTAGTTGGAGTTGCTGACTTAGCTCGTATTTAAAGTTAGTTATTTTTCAAAAGGGTATTTCAAACCAATTTGATTTCTAATCTCATCTAAGCACTCCATAATTTCAACAGTTTCAGACATTGGAAGAAGTGGCGATTCTTTCTTCCCAGAGATTAACATCTTTTCAAAATAAATGGCTTGTTCACGCAAACCATGACCACGATACTCATTTTTGAATTCAACTATACGTCCATCATCATAAATTAGGCGCATATCTGTCGGTCTATAAAAGCTAGTAGATAATTCCAATCGTGCTCTTGTTC
>JACCDO011959089.1_pt1 | contig 12065 bp, 10 predicted proteins | sample 7446101 | NCBI WGS metagenome assembly JACCDO01 (sample SAMN15323440, study PRJNA562643) | freshwater metagenome | isolation source: river surface water | place: USA:Blue River Watershed | collected 2017-08-16 | reverse complement strand
AATTTTAATTGTTGATAATATAATAAATTCTAAATAATGATTTTTTGATAATATAAATTTATGATTTTTATTTTTATATAAATTATTTTGTAAATATATAATTTTTTTTATTAATTCTTTCATTGTTTTTTGAGTTATATAAATATTGTTTTTTTTTAATAAAACTTCCCAATAAATATTATCTAATGGAATATCATGAATTGAATTAAAAATTATTTCAACTGTGATTAATTTATTTACTAATTCATTTAATTGAGTCATTCTTTCTGACATTTTAATTAATCCATCTAAAATTAATGGATTCCAAGATTCTAATGCAGGTCGAACAATATCGCGAATTTTACCACGCTGGCTCCATTTAGGTGTTGAATCTAATAAAAATGGAATATTATGATCTAATGCAAAATCATAAATATCTTTTTTCATTGTATTTAATAATGGTCTTATAAAAAGAATCGAAGGGATCTTCGATCTATTTGATTCTATCTTATGAGTTTGAGTTGAATATTCAGTCATTCCTAATAAATTTTCATAATGACTATTTGATACCATATTTGTAAAAATATTTTCAATTGTATCATCTTTATTATGACCAAGCATTACTACTACATCTAGTGAAGTTGTTATATATGAATTAAATCTTATATTTTTAGTATAACTTTCATATAGATCACGTAATTCATATTCCATACATTTTGGTCTATTAATTTCATCTATACGACGAATATATAAAGGTACATCTAATATAGTATTACACCACCATTTTAACAATTCTTCTTCTTGTTCACATTCTTTTCTATTATAATAATCTATATGAACACAAATGAATTTAATTTCAGGGATTTGTTTTAAAATATAACTACATACCATTGAATCAACACCACCGCTAATAGATACAGTTATTAATTTATCAGTTAATTTATGTTTTTTAATAAAATCTTTAAAAATATTAATTAATGAATGATCATTATTAAAAATAACATTAATTGATTTACATTTTTCATCTAATATTTCTGTATTAATAAATATAGTTCCAGATTTTTCATATTTAATAATATTACTAAAATCCATATCGGGACTACATTTTATATAACGTTCATATGTAGCTACTAGATATTTTTTTAATGTTGGATAAGTTGATAATAATTTCCATGTTTCATTCAAAACAAATTTAACATGATTTAATTTATGTGTATGTCTAATAGGCATAAGCATAAACATAAATTCAAATTCATTTATATCATCTTTAAATTTATTATATTGAATATAACAATTTTCAATAAAATTAGTTGGTTGTTTTATATTATTATTACAACGATTTACATGTTTTATAATTTGATCATATAAAATTACATAAGATGTCCATATTTTTTTATTTATAATATAAATATCAATATTAGTATCAAATAGATATATATATTTATTAGTTAAAAATAAATCATCTGCAGTGGTGGAATTAAACCATAAATTAGTATTCTTTTCCCAAAAATCATAAAGTTCTTCCATTTATTAATTAATAAAATATGAATAAAATAAAATAATATCAATATTTATATACATGCCAGATATTATATCTATTATTAATTGCGTTGGGCCTATCTTATCAGTGGGAAATTTAGTACCACAATTATATAAAACATATAAAACAAAAGATGTTAATGGGATTTCAATATATTCATTATATATATCAGCAATTGCATATACTTTATGGTTATATTATGCATATTATTTTGGATTAGTACCTTTAATGATAACAGAAATATTTTGTATTTGTATTCAGTTGGGAAGAATTGCATTACATAAAAGATATAAGAAAAAAGATGAACCTATGTTTTAATTAAATAGATGATTCTGTTATTATTTCAAATTCAGTATCAGTTTGTTCTTTTAATTCAGTAATTATTTTATTTAATTCTATAATTTCATTATATAATTCATTTATTTTTTCTTGTTGTTTATTATTTTTTTTATTATATAAATAATATCCACTATAATAAATTAAATAACTAGTAGTTTTTATTATAGTTAATGTAAATATAGTATTGTCATATAATATATAGGAAAATAATGACATTATAATTATTTAAGAAAACAATTTTTATTTTAATAATGATATTAAAATATAAAGGTGTTATTTTTGATTTATCTGGAGTATTAGTAGATTTTGGTGTTAAAGTTCCAATGTTAGCAATGGCACATGCATTTCATTTAAATAATATTTTTGTGTCTGATAATTTACTGCGTTTTGGAATTGGAAAACCATTATCTCAATATATTAAATCATTATGTTATATTTATCATAATCAACATAATTATAAGAAGGTTGAAAATGATTTTAAAAAGAGTTTAATTTATTTAACACAAAATAATTATAATTCTCCAATTAATGGTTCTATTGAGTTGCTTCATAAATTAAAAAATAAAGATATTAAGATTGGAATAATGACAGTATATGATAGAAAATATTTGGATTTAATCAAGTCTCAATTAAACAAAGATGGAATTATATATGATTCTATTATATGTTCTGATGATCATATTAAACCACGGCCAGATCCTTGGCAATTATTACATTTAACTGAAAGACTAAATGTTAATCCAAATGAGTGTATTAAAATAGGCGAATCTAGTTTAAATATTTGTGAAACTAGAAATGCTAATTTTAATAATATTCAAGTTATTGATTCATCTAGTGATATGAATGTAGATGAACAAGAATTAGATGATATGATAGAACCAATGAAAATAATGAAAAGAGAAGATGTTATTTTAAAACTAGGTTTATATAGTCCTCCTAAAGTATTAATTAAAACAATTCAAGATATAAATAATATTATCTAAATTATTTTAATGAGTAATTTAACATATGAAGATACTACTTCATTTGAGGAGAGAATTAAAAAATCATCTTCAATTTTAAAAAAATATAATAATATGGTTCCTATATTATTAGAAAAAAATAAATCTGATAAAATATTAAAAAGTAATATACATAAGTCTAAATATATTATACCTAGAGATACAACTATATCTCATGTATTAGTTATTTTAAGAGAGAGATTAGATATAAATTCCAGCCAATCTATTTATATATCATGTAATAAAAATATAATACCAGGATCATATTCATTAGGAGAGTTATATGATAAACATAAAAAATCAGATGGATTTTTATATTTAGAATATTGTAGTGAAAATGTATTTGGATAGTATATAAAAATTGATTGGAGTATAGAAAAATCTGTGATTTTTCTATTCATTCCCAATTAAAAATTATTTAACAATTTCAAAGAAATTGTTAAATAAAAATTGAAATATTATTTGTTAAAAATAGCCATTATAAACAATCTTATTGTAGACATGGCTTCAGTTAACGAAGGTATGTATAATACAGTTGAACTTACTCAGGAGATGCTTGGAATTATTAGAGGCTGTTTTGAAGTTGCCAAAAACATCATGCCAGATGGTGTTTTTTATGGAAGAAGCGCCATCTTTTATCTATGCATGGCTCTTCATATTGAGGTCGAAGTGGACTTATTGTCCCCAACTGCTATTGAAATGTATTATTTAGGTAACACACAGCGTGTTACACGTAATAGTTTTGGTCTTCATTGGCATCGCAAAAACCCAGACTCTCCCCCATCTCGTGTTGTCACATATTCATGTGTAAACAATATGGATATTAACATTCACCTGTTAAATCAGGGAGGCTTGCGTTATATTATGGTCGATGGTTTCAATTTTTTGGCACCATTGACTATGCAAAACCATTACTATGACGATTTACAGCATGGCGAGGCAGAATATAAATATGAAGTATATTTGTTGAGGAAAATTCAACAGAAGTTGCTCATTATTGCAGGCGACAAGAATTTCACTCACCAGATGTACAACCCGAAACATTAATTTAAACAAACACATTTATTTATTATAATGAATTTCACTATAATAAATGATAAAGAATATATTAATTCAGATTTTGTGTTTGAATATGCTCCAATTTATTCAAAAGGATTAAGAACAAGTAGAACTATGATTAGTAAAAAACAAATAGATGCAAAATATTATATTTATGCGCGTAAAAATGGTGCCAATTGGATCGCCACTGATGGAAAAAGTGTTAAATTCGACAAAGTTTTTTTTATTAGATCTTTTATTGATAAAATTCCAGAATTAAAAGATTCATCACAAATAATTTGTGATGAAAATGGTATTAAAAAAGCACCTAACATTATTGTATTAGAAGATCATGAAAAATTTAAAGATAATGAAGGTAAAATAATTGAAATTGAAACTCGTGGTGATCGAGCTGTTGATAACATTTATTTTAAGGTTAAAGATATAGGAGATGGTTTTAATATGTTAAATTTAGAAAATAATATAATAAAAGAAACAACTAGTTATAAAGAAAATATAGATTATTTATATTTTATCTGTATAAAAAAGGAAATTATACTTAAAAAATCAAGTAAACAAAATAGTTCTAAAAAAGAACTATTTTTAACTTATGAAGGTTTATTAAGATTATTATTTGTTTCTAAAAATGATAAAACTAAACATTTTATTAAATGGGCCACTGAAAAACTATTTATTATTCAAATGGGAACACAAGAACAAAAAATAAAATTACGTGATACATTAGGTGTATTACCAGATGCAGTTAAAGAAGTATGTAAAAAAAGTACATCACCTATTTCATGTATTTATTTATTTTCATTAGGAACAGTTGAATCATTAAAAAATACATTTAATATAAATAATACTTATAATGATAATGATATTGTTGTAAAATATGGTAGAACAGAAGATTTAGAACGTAGAACATCAGAACATAATAATGATTATGGTAGAATGGAAAAAGTTGAATTACGTTTAATGATGTATTCATTTATAGATTCATCATATGCATCTGATGCTGAAAATGATATAGCTAATTTTTATTCTTACACAAAATATAAATATGATTTTGAAGGTAGAAATGAATTAGCTATTATTCCAAAAGATAAAATGGATGTAGTTAAAAAAGAATATGAGAAGATTCGTAAGATTTATGCAGGATCTTTAAAAGAATTATTAAATGAAATTGAGAGACTAAAGAATGAAAATGAAATGATTAAATTACAAAATCAACTTCAAATTAAAAATTTAGAACATTTATTAGAACTTCAAAAAGAAAAATATGAACATGAAATACTTAAAAAGGATTTTGAATTATATAAATTAAAAAATAATTAATCATTTAATCTTAAGATAAATAAAATTTGTTTTTCTTGAACTTGTCATGAAATTTCTTGTAATTATTTACAATATCTATCATTAACATTGGACAAACTTCACGAGTATTATCTACAATTTCATTAAAATATTCATACGAATTTTCATCTTGCCTTGTATAATTTGCTCTAAAAAAATCAAGACATTCCTTGCTACAAAAAAGATATGTTTTAATATATTCACAACCATTTGTATCTATTTGTAAAATATCATAAGAAATATAAGCAAGATTATTATCAGGACACTTACGAAAGCAGGCCATTCTAATAATTTATTATAATAATTATATTTAATTAAAATATCAATTTTTTTATACTCCAATTAATTTTTATTAAATATATGAAAATTAATTAGTTAAAGTAGTTTTATTATCTATTGTTAATTGACGATTATTAAATAATATTAATTTAATTTTATCTTGAACATCTTTCCCATTATCCCATTTATCTACTAATTTATTTATTATTTCAATAGTCCCAGGAGGTAGATCATCTATTAATAATTCTTTGAATTCTTCAATATCTGTTAATCTATTATCTATTAAATCACCTATTACATCATCTTTATTTGCTAATATAAAAGATTTTGTGTCATCATTATAAACATGTGCTTCATTTGTTTTCATATTAGTAATCATTACATTATTGAATTGAGGATAGTCTTTATTGAAATGAACTTTTTCAATACATGCATAAAGAGCTTGATGTTTCTTATTTAATATTTCACGTTTTGTTTTTTGTGACAATACATTAGTTGTATCTTCTTTTCCAAATGGAACTATATTTATAGTTATATTATTTATAGTTCCATTATTAATTGTATTATTACTATTACTATTATTATTTGTTAATATATTTTGTATTTTTTGTAATGTTTTTGGATGAACTTTGCAATTTTTATTAACTAAATCAGTAACATTTTTTTTAATTTCTTCAATTTTATCATCACGGTCTTTTATTATTTTTTTCAACTTATTTATTATTTCTTCAGGATCTTCTTTTCTTTTGCATATTTGTAAATGTCTATGTAAATTTTTATAACTTGATAATTCTTTATCGCAATAAGAACATGTTTTTTTTTCAGATTTAATTAAAGTTGCGTCATTATTTAATGGGGATAAAATGGGGATATCAGAATTAAACTTTGGGGATAAAATGGGGATATGATTTTTATGATATTTATAATTATGATTCCAATGAGATTGATAGCTCTTATAATTTTTATTACATATTTTACATATAAACTTTTCTTCCATATTATAAATAATTAGATTTTTAATCTTTAACAATAAATTATTAAACTAAAGTTTAAACTTTAGTTTAAACTTTTTAAATTACACTGGGGGGGGAGGAAGTTTTTTAAATCTTTAAAATTATATTTTTAGTTTAATATATATAATTTAATAATTAAAAGTTTCAAAAAGTTTAATAAACTTTTTTGAGTTATTTTGAAGTGTAAAATGTTTATTATTGAGGTTTTTTGAGGGTATAATCAATATATGGTATGTTCTAATTATTTTTTAAGACATTAAACAAAATGTTTATAAACATTTTTAATAAAATTTGATAAAATATTAATTAAATAATGAATGTTATTATTTAATTAATGATCATATTAAATGAAAAATCATGTATTAAAAAACTATATCATATAAGTGATATTCATATTAGGCGTTATGATAAGCATGTTGAATATAATCATGTATTTAATAATTTATATTCATATTTAAAATCAGTTGTTACTGAGAATGATATGATTATTATTACTGGTGATATTCTACATGCGAAAGATAATTTAACACCAGATTGTGTTATTAAAACTCATATGTTTTTAAAGACACTCGCAAATATTAGACCAGTTATATTAATTGCAGGAAATCATGATTGTGTTGAATCAAACCTAACTATTAAAGATTCACTTGAAGCAATTCTAAATGAATCTAATATTGAAAATTTATATTATCTTAAAAAAACAGATAGTTATAAATATGGTAATATTATTTTCGGTGTTTCTTCATTATTAGATAAAGGTTTTATTAAAGCAGATGATATTATAAAAACAAATGAAACATTAATTGGTCTTTATCATGGTCCTGTTGGTAAATGTGCAACAGCAGTTGGAGTTATATTACATGGTGATAAACAGATCAGTGATTTCAATGGTTATGATTATGTATTATTAGGAGATATTCATAAGTATCAATTTGTTGCTCCTAATATTGCTTATAGTTCATCTTTAATTTCACAAAACTTTGCTGAATTAGATAAATTTCATGGTGTTTTAATTTGGGATTTAGAAAATAAAACAACTGAATATAAAATTATAGATAATCCTTATAGACATATGGGTGCTATATTAATTGATAATAAAGTTATAATAGATGAAGAAGAGATAAATATAAATGAATATGTATTTCCTTCACATGCTAAATTAAGATTAAACATTCATGATTCTAATTATAGTTTAGTTAAAAAAACAATTAAGAAGAGATATCCAAATATTACTTTCTATGAGAGTTTTCATACAGATAAAAAAGAAGAAGAAGAAATTCAAAATGAAAAATTAGATATATTAGAATTATTAGATTCATATATAAATAATTTAAATGAAAATGATAAAGAAGAATGTATAAAATTATTTTCACTTAAATTAAATGATACAAATTTATCAGAAGAAAAAATGTATTTACAATGGGAATTATTAGATTTAGAATTTAGTAATATGTTTGCATATGGTGAAAATAATAAATTAGATTTTACTAAATTACCTATTAATGAAATTATTGGATTATTTGCACCAAACTCACATGGAAAATCTTCTTTGATTGATATTATATTATTTAGTTTGTATGAAAATTTTAGTAGAAATGTATATTCAGTACATAGAACAATTCCATCTTATATTGTTAATAATAATAAAAAATGGTTTGAAACAAAGATCCGTTTTAAATTAGGTAATGATATTTATACAATTCATAAAAAAGGAAATGTTGTTGGAAAGTTTAAAAGTAAAACTGGAAAGAGTATTTCATTTGTTATTAATGAATTTACAAAAGATTCAAATGGAATTATTATAAATTTAACAAGAAAAGATCGTTTTGAAACACAGAAAGAAGTAAATAATATAATTGGCTCATATGATGACTTTTGCTTAACAACATTATTTTTACAGAATAAAGAAAGAAATTTTTATGAGATGAAGTCAACTGATCGTAAAGAATTTTTATATAATTTACTAGGTCTTGATCAATTTGAAAAAATGTATAATCATTTTAAAAATGAAGAAAAGATTAGTAAAATTAAATATGATGATTTGAAAGAAAAGTTAGAAAATATAGATAGTGATTTTTTAATAAATAAAATAGATGAATTACATTTATTAAATAAAAAATATGAAAAGAAAAAGAATAAAATTATTCAAAAGAAAATAAAATATAATAGAAAGAAACATAGAATTGTAGAAGAATTAACTAAAAATAATTATAACTATGATTCAAATTTAATTAAAAATTTTAAAAATGTAAATGATATGAAAAAAGTATTAGATTGTTTATTATCTATTAATAATTTTGAATATAGTACAGACGAACGTTTAATTAAATTACAATATCAATATCCAAATAATAACAGTATATTAATTGATAATATTGGATCAATTATGAATAAACAGAATGAATATGAAAATATTATTAAAAATAAAGATTTAATTAAAAAATATGAAAGTTATAAATTAGAATTAAGTGATTTTAATGAAAAATGTTCACAATGTATTAAAAGAAAAAAATTATTTGAAGATCAATTATTAGAAAAAAATAAATTAGAAAAAGAACTAAAGAATATTGGTTATGATTATGAAAATTATAATTATAGTGATATTATAAATGAATATGAAAAAAATAAATTATTAATTAATAAATATATTCATAATTTTATAATTCAATTAAGTAAAAATAATAATTATAAATTAAATGTAGATGAATATATTTTAATACTCAAGAGTAATATAAATTATATTAATAGTCAAAAATTATTAAATAAATTAAAACAATATGATGATAAATTAATTAAATTAGATATATTATTAAATAAATATAATATTGAACATAATACAATATTATATGATTTAGCTATTTCAAAAGAAAAATTAACTAATTTGGAAATAATGCAAAAAGAATATAATGAGAATGAACATAAATATTATATTTATTCTATATTAAAAAAAGCAACACATATTAACGGAATTCCATCAAAAATAATTAATACTAAATTAAGTTGTATTGAAGAAAATGTAAATGGTTTAATATCACCATTTATTAGTAAAAGTATTAAAATTATATTAGATTCAAATAATATATTAATTCATATTTTAGATCAAGAAGAAAATATTATAAATATATTAGGTGGAATGGAAATGTTTATGATTAATATATCATTTAAAATAGCATTATCGAATGTATCTATTTTACCAAAAAATAAATTATTAATTATAGATGAAGGTGTGTCTGTTTTAGATAAAGAACATATTGAAAAATTTGATAATATTGCTCAGTTTTTAACATCAAATTATAATAATATTATCTTGATATCTCATATTGATTCATTAAAAGATTTTATAACTCAATATATTAAAATAAATAAAATAAATGGATTAAGTAATATTAATTTATAATGTAATATAATGAATAATCCTATTGATCCTCTATTAGATCCTCTATTAAATCCTCTATTAAATCCATTAAAAGTTAAGTCAAAAAGTAATAAAAAAATTATATTAATTGTAATAATTATTATAATTATTATTGGATTAGCATTAGGTTTAGGATTAGGATTAGGTTTAAAAAAATCAAATTCAACTATATCAAAAAATACTAATCCTATAATTAAATCTTCGATTGGGAAAAATAATAATCCTGTAATAACATCTTCAATGGGGAAAAATAATAATTATGTAACAACATCTTCAATTGGGAAAAATAATAATTATGTAACAACATCTTCAATTGGGGAAAATAATAATTATGTAACAACATCTTCAATTGGGGAAAATAATAATTATGTAACAACATCTTTAATATCTTCAATTGAGAATAATACAGATATATTACAAACAGCTCTAGTATTAAATAGTGCAATCGGAACTGATATAATAACACCAGAATTATATAATAATACAACACAAGCTACACAACGACAAACATTTACATTTGATGAACCATTAACGCAGAAAACAACACCATCTACATTAGATAAAAGAATTACAACAAAAGCCACTATAATTACAACACCTTCTCCAACTACTTTTCCAGAACCTATATCTATACCTATCTTAGTATATAATTATAATTATTATAAATTGTGGGCATTTCCATCTAGTGAAAATCCAATAATTCCTATTGTTTTTGATAAATCAGGTAAATTAATTGAGTTTAATGTTATTGCAGAAGAATCAGGATATAAAAAGAATACTACATTAACCTTTAGAATAGGTATTAAGAATAAAATGAATACAAGTTGGATTATTAAAAAAGATTTATCTGTCTATACACCATTTATTATGTTTAATACAAATCCTCAAATTACGAATGTATCATTTAGAATTATACCATCTGATACAATTATAATTAATAAAGATGATAAAGTTTATATAGAATTTGATAGTGTAGATATACGATTACATTATAATATAACAGTTTATATAGATCCAAATATAACAGATACTACATATAAAATAACACCACGTTTAATTTCAAAAATAGAACCAATTACATTTGATCCTTTAATTCCATCAACAAATGATACTATATATACTTTATCAAGTATAGAAACTGATTTATTTAATAGATATATTTCTGATGATATTAATAATTTAAGTAGATTATTACAAATACAAATGTCAGGATTAGCTACTTATACTGCAAATTTTACGGATAATACTTCTTTTTATATAATTGGAATTGTAAGAAATAATAATTGGTTAATTAGTAAAAAGGTTTATTTTAATTCTACTGTTAAAACAAATAGTCCATTTAAATTAGAAATTGTTCCTAAAATTCCAATTAATTTATTTATTACTGATAAAATACTATTAGAATTACATACAAATAATTTAAACAAAGTACGATTAGATGAAGTAAAAATTATATTAAAGAAAACAATGTTTACAATACCTGAGTCATTAGATAATATAAAAACATTAACATATAATAAAACTAATATTAGAAAAGATGATACATTAAAATGTGCTACATTATTACCTGAATTAAAAAATAGTGAATCACCTACAGGAGCTATATATATTCAATATATAGGAGATATAACATTATCTGGAGAATTAGTTAATTTTACTATAAATGCCGATGTATTTAATAGCGGATATAGAACAAATTGTTCAAATTTTATTATTGGAATTAAAAGAAATAATAATTGGTTAGTAGTAAGTGATCCTCAAATAATAGACTCTACTAAAAATATTAATTTTAGCATTAGTTCATTTAATAAAATTATTGTAGAAAATACTGATATGGTTTATTTACATATAATTTTATGTCCAAATTTTGTATATAGAATGACAAGTTGTTGTGATGCATGTGATCCAGTGATTAATAATTTAAATGTTAATATTTCAATTAATACAAATACAAATGAAGAAATATTTTAAAATATAAACAATAGAAGAGTCAGATATTATAAAATTTAAATCACTTACTACAACATCTACTGAAAAATATCAACCGAAAGACGTTATTTATACTACATCAACAAATAAACAAAATAATGATCATACATCTAGTT
>JACCDO010236761.1_pt1 | contig 12068 bp, 9 predicted proteins | sample 7446101 | NCBI WGS metagenome assembly JACCDO01 (sample SAMN15323440, study PRJNA562643) | freshwater metagenome | isolation source: river surface water | place: USA:Blue River Watershed | collected 2017-08-16 | reverse complement strand
GATGGCAAGATTGTATTTAAAAATAACAGAAGGGAGAATCATACCTTGTGGTCTAGATTACCCCAGGGAAATGATTTGTTATCTGGTGATGTAAAAGAGCAGGGAAGTTTGAACGATTTGGTTCTCTCCATCAGAAGAAGCATTCAGGAGAGACGAATGGTGCAATGGGAAGATGTGAGCGCCGATGGTGATTTGGTATATCTCTACAATGTACTTCCTCATTTTGAAGAAAATGGAAATTGGGAGAGTATAATTATAACGGGTGTTGATATTTCGGAATTGAAGAAAATTCAAAATTCAATGTCCTTGACCAATGATGAATTGAGAAAAATTAATTTGGAATTGGATAATTTCGTTTACAGTATTTCTCATGATTTGAGATCGCCACTGTTATCCATCAAAGGCATCATTTCATTGGTTCTGCATGATCAAGGCCTTCCAGAGAAGGCTGTGCAGTTTTTAAATATGGCTGATCAGTCAGTCACAAGGTTGGACGGAACTATCCAAGAGATTTTAGAGTACTCACGAAACTCACGATTGGATATTCAACCGGAATGGATGGATTTGAATGAGTTGGTTCAAAACATTTTTGATGATCTTAAATTTATCACTGAGGATCCGTTAGAAATGGTCATGGCTTTTAAATCAACAAGTTTGCTGTTCAATGACAAAGCAAGAATCTCTGTTTTGCTGAAGAACATCATTGGCAACAGTGTCAAATACAGAAAGGTGGGACAGCAATCTGTGGTGAAGTTCTCGTTTGATTTCAACGATACGCATGCCGTTATGCAAATTGAAGATAATGGTCAGGGTATTGATGAAAGTCACATTGGACGCGTGTTTGAAATGTTTTTTAGAGGAACTTCGGCAAGCATTGGAACGGGCTTGGGATTATACATTTGTAAGGAAATCGTTAGTAAATTGGGTGGAGAAATTCAAGTAAAATCCCAAAAGGGATTAGGGACAATTATGACAATATCATTACCATTAATACAGAATTAAATATGAAACACATCGCGCTTGTAGATGATGACGAAGTAATCAACTTGGTACATTCTGAGGTAATCAAGAGAATTGTTCAGGACGTTCAATTGGAAATTTTCCAGTCTGGTACACAATTATTGGAGTACCTCAAGGATCACGATGAGCAAAGGTTGGATGTTATTTTTTTAGATATTCGAATGCCGGAAATGGACGGTTTTGAAGTGTTAGAGAAAATAGGTGAAATGAATCCTAAGGCATCTCAAAACTCACGTTTATACGTATTGTCTTCTACCTTAGATGAAAGAGATTTGAATAAGGCAAAGTCCAATCCGCTTGTTACAGACTTTATTGGTAAACCTTTATCTTTTGATGTTTTTCGTCAATTGCTGGCCTAATTCATCACATCAGCCCACTTTTCCAACATCTTATTGATAAGATCAGTGAACATGGGTTTCATCATTGTGCCCACAAATGGATTGATGGAAGCATTCATTTCAAATTGAACTACACAACTATTTTCCTGTTCGGGTTCAACCTTGCCCTTTAAAACAAAGGACATGGGATGCGTGGACAAACTCTTGTAAGAAACTGATCGGTCATCAGATTGATCCTTTTGCAATATGATTTTAATATTACCCCTGGTTTCAAATGAACACGTTACGCCATCGCATTGCCAATTGAAGCAATCGTCAGGGAGGAATTTCTCCAAATGATGCAAATCGTGCAAATACTCCAATGTCTCTGGGGCTGGACGATGTATGGTAAATTTCTTACTCTCTATTATCATGACTGACTTTCAAATTGTGATGACCAAAGCGCTGGATTATTTTTCCAATCTTTGAGCGCATTGATTTGTTCCGGCGCAAGATAACTCGAGTTCACAGCTTGCTCCAAAAGTATATCGTAGTTGGAGAGTGTTTTAACATCGAATGAGTGATGACCAAATTTCTCAGCGGACTCAGGAAACAGATAAGTGAAGATGGCCACCATTCCTGTGATTTGAACCTTTCTTTCTAAAAGCGCTTCCACTGCGAGTAAACTCGATTTTCCCGTAGAAATCAAATCCTCGATAACCAAAACTTTTGATCCTTCGGGGCAGATTCCTTCTACTTGGTTATTCAATCCATGTTTTTTGGCTTCGCTTCGTACATATATAAATGGCAATTCCATGGCTTCAGCAACCAAGGCGCCGATGCCAATACCTCCAGTTGCAACACCTGCTATTATTTCAGGTTGTGTTGGAAAGGATTTGATGACTTCAACAAAAGCCAAGGCAATTTCTTTTCGAATCGCTGGATAGGACAAAATTTTTCTATTGTCACAGTAAATAGGGGACTTTAATCCACTTGCCCATGTAAACGGTTGTTCAGGACTTAATTTTACAGCTTCAATTTGAAGTAAATATTCAGCTACTTTTAGGGCGATATTTTTTAAATCAGACATGGCACAAAGTTACAAAGTTTATATAGGCAATTGCACGCTTTATTTTAGCGATTCAATTTTGGAATTAGAAAATTGTTTGTCCTTAACACCGCAGTCCAATTGGCAAGTATGGGTAGGTCAATTGGATTTGGAATCTGACCAGTGTTGGCAAGTTGCTATTGGTGAAAAAGAATTGCATTGGCATGAGTTTCAGGATTCGTTCAAATGTATTGCCGCTGCGGGTGGTCGAGTAGAAAATGAGGACGACCACATCTTGATGATTTATCGCCGTGATAAATGGGATCTTCCCAAGGGAAAGGTGGACAAGGGTGAGTCTATTCATCAAGCTGCTGTTCGAGAGGTGATGGAAGAATGTGGTTTACAATATGTGGAACGGGGTGTGAAATTGGGCGTTATATATCACATGTATTTCCACAAAGAAAAGTGGGTGCTGAAAGATACCCATTGGTATAAGATGCGCGCCTCTAAAAATGAGATTTTGATTCCTCAAATTGAAGAGGACATAACAGCCATTGAATGGGTTGATCCGCAAACGCATCCATGGAAAACCAATACATTTCCATCCATTGAAGATGTTATGTCTTGGTGATCAATGTACTTTGAAGATTTCAAAACTGGCCTCTTTATTCCATTTCAATGGTTCTCTTGTGCTGTGGCTCACGCCAGTTAGAACGTTGGTTAATTTGGAACTTCCTTCTAGCATTTCGCTGTAACGACCAAGTTGCAGATCCTTCTCTGAGCCTAAATTAACGACAATCATGTAGGTGTCGTTTTTGTCATATCTAAAATAAACATACACGTTGTCTTCAGGAACAAATTGTTTCAACTGCATCGATCCTAGATTGGAAGATTGTCTGAATTTTGTGAGAGCTCGATAATAAGCAAAAGCTTCTTCTTCTTGTTTTGTAATATTCTTTTGGGTGAAAAAGTTTTTCTTATCTCCCAGCCAACCACCATTGAATTCTTGTCTTACCAAATCGTCTGGATTGGTGTAGCCTTCAAATAGATATTCGGTTCCGTAGTATATGCAAGGGATTCCGCGCAGCGTTAATAGCATTCCCATTCCAGCTTGCCATTTTTTGTAATCTTTATTGATGACCGAATAAAATCTACTCAAGTCATGGTTGTCTAAAAATGTCACATTGTTGAAAGGCTCATCATAAATAAAATCTTGCGCCATCGTCATTTGAATTCTTCTCAATCCCTCTTCCCACCCAAAGTTTTCATTGAGTCCTTTAGTAATAGCGAAGTATAGTTGAAAATCGGTAACCCCATTGAGGTTGGAATTGTATGGCGCGTTTTTGAATTGTTCTGTGAAATATGCTTGAACTGGAGCGCTTTGTACCCAAGTTTCGCCAAATAGGAAGAAGTTCGGAAACTCATCTCGAAGTGCTTGATTCAAATCCGCCATAAACTTTTGGTCAGGATAAGAGTAGGTATCAATTCGGTAGGCGTCTATTTCTCCTGCGAGCACCCACCAAATTGAATTTTGAATCAGATATTTAGACAAGTCGGGATTGCTTTGGTTCAAGTCGGGCATGTGTGTATCGAACCAACCATTGGACATTCTGTCTCGGTCAATGGCGCTGCTGTATGGATCCATTAGCGTTTCTGCTCTGTAATTTGTTTTGGTAAAGGTGGGGTAGAAGTGAAACCAACTGGAGTCAGGAATATTTTTGAATAAATAATGCTCATTGCCCCAGTGATTGTAGATGACATCCCAAACCACCTTCATGTTTTTATCATGACATGCTCGTGAGAACTGAAGATATTCTTCATTGCTCCCCAAACGAGCATCGACCTTGTAACTATTGGTCGTGGCATAGCCATGGTAGCTATCTCGAGGTTGGTTATTTTCAAGAACGGGATTCAGCCAAACAGCAGAGGTGTGAAGAGATTTAACATAATCCAAATGGTTAATAATCCCTTTTAAATCGCCACCATGACGAGTTTTTTCACCGTTTCTTTTTGATCCTTGAAACAAGCTAGGAATTGAATCATTGTTTGGGTCACCATTGGAAAATCGGTCTGGGTATATCATATACATCAAATCCGATGTTTCAAGACCTTTTGGCTCAAAAGATGTTCGTTCTAAAATCGGAAATTTGAGCTGTTGGTTATTTATTGATATTTGATTCAATGATAGAGTCGGGGTAAACGTAAAAGTAATTTCTTGGGCTGGACAATTTTCAGGTAACTCAATGCTCACGATTGCGTAATTCGGATTTTGAAGTTTGCGGAATGAAAGAATTTTTGCATCGCCTTCAGCTCCTACAGTAATAAAATTCGAGAAATCGGTACCTCTTACGAGTATGTCAATTTGACGATATTGGGTATTGGTGAACCAATTGGGCGGGTCGCACTGGATTCGGCTTTGCGCCAACAATTGAAGGCAAGAAAAGAACGTGATACTTGCCAGTACAGTTGATCTCATGATGTTTTCGAACATGTTATGTTTTTGTGAAAAATTCATTTGCAGTACTTTAAAACTTGTGTTATTTTTGGAAAGTGTTAAAAGTACACCAAGTAAAACTTAAACCTTTATAAAAATGAAAAAAATCTACACATTGGTGATGTCGATTTTAGGAGCGGCGGTGATGTATGCACAGACCCCTGTTACCTTTACTGTTGACATTGCTGGAGCAGGTTTGACACCTGATGCAAACGGCGTTCACATCGCTGGAAACTTTGCAGATCCTAACTACGACGGATCTGTTGTTAACCCATCTTATACCAACTGGAGTCCATCTGCTATGCCGATGATCGACAACGGTAACGGTACTTTCTCTATTACTTTGGATTTATTGCCAGAGCATTATGAATTCAAATTTGTCAATGGTAATGATTGGCCTTTTGCTGAAGATGCGCCCAACATCTGTCAAGTTGAATTGAATGGTAACGATAACCGTTTTATCGAAGTAGGAACTGAACCTGCAACTTATGCGGTATGTTATTCTGCTTGCGCTTTGTGCGGAACAAACGCAGTTTTGTTGCGTGTAGATATGTCAATGGTAGATGCAGATGGTGATGGAATCACTGGTGAAGCTGGTGAAGATTTTGATCCAGCTAACTTGCACGTTGCGGGTAACTTTGCTGACCCTAACTATGACAACATTATTGAAAATGCTGCTTATGCCAACTGGGATCCTGGATTCATTTCTTTGAATGACATGGGTAACGGTGTTTATGGCGTGTTGTTGCAATTGTCTCCTGCTACATACGATTACAAATTCGTAAATGGTAACAGTTGGGGATTTGAAGAAGGTGCCAACGGAACTTGTTTCGTAGGCGGTAACCGTCAGGTTGTTGTTGATCAACCCAACACCCTTACAGATGCATTTTGTTTTGGAACTTGCACATCATGTGTAATGCCAACAACTGTAACATTCCGAGTGAACATGAGCAACGAAACTGTTTCTCCAAATGGTGTTCACATCGCTGGTAGCTTGCAAGGTTGGGATCCAGGTGCTGCTGATTGGACTATGGCTCCAGTGGGTAACAACATCTATGAATTGGTTAAAGAAGTTCAAGCCGGAACTTATCAATTCAAATTCATCAACGGTAACAACTGGAGCGGTGTTGATAATGACAACGAGTCAGTTCCTGCTGAATGTAACGTAGGTGGTAACCGCTCTTTGGAAGTTACTGGTACAGCTATGACAGTTGAGTATTGCTACAATCAATGTACTGCTGAGTGCGTGGTTGATCCAGACGCAGCTGACATGACTTTCCGTGTGAATATGGCGAATCAAATTGCTTTGGCTGCTTTCAATACAGCTTCAGATACTTTGTGGATGATCTCTGGAGCAACTGTTCCAGCTTGGCAAGATGGACGTACTGCAATGACAGACGTAGATGGCGATCAAGTGTATGAGTGCACTGTAAACTTAGCTGGTCCAGCTAACGTTCAATACAAATTCATGGCGGGTACTGATGTATTTGCTCCAACGATCGAAGAAGGTCCTGGAATCAATACACTTTGTGGTTTAGACAATGGAGTAGGTGGTTTCAACCGTGTAGCTATCCGTGCTGGTGTTGCACAAGTATTGCCAGTTGTATGTTTTGATCTTTGTGGAGATTGTTCAGGTTGTCAAGATTCAACTTCTTGTAACTACAACCCATACGCTTTGACTGCTGGTGGTGAGTGTTTGACTGTAGGTTCTCCATGTGAGGACGGTTTGTCTAAAACATCTAACGAAACTTACGATGCAAACTGTGAGTGCGTTGGAACTGTTGCGGTAAACGAAGTGTTCGTTACTGAGAACGTATCTGTATATCCAAACCCAACAGAAGGTTTGTTGAATATCAACATGATCACTTTGTCAACTCAAGATGTGAAAGTTGTTGTTTACAATGCAATGGGTCAAATCGTTAGAACTGAGAAGTTCAACAAATTGACTTCAGGTAACAACAACTTGACTTTGAACTTGGAATCAGCTGAAACTGGAATCTATATGGTAGAAGTAATGGGCGCACAATTGCACCATACTTTCCGTGTAGCGGTGAAATAATGAATTTCGATTCAAAAGAAAAGGGAGCTTCGGCTCCCTTTTTTTATTCACAGCTTAACAATAAAGTAACAAATTAGAAAACTTTTGTTCATCTTTGAAAAAGATTTGCGATGCAATATCGCACAATGAAATTTAACATGGCTGACATCAATACAATTCTTCAGGCTTTGGTGCCAAAGGACAAGAGATTTTATCCGCTTTTCGAGAAAAGCGCGAATAGTTTATGCGATATGTCAAGTGCTATGCACGAGGGATTGAAAGGTTCAGATGTTGAACGAATCAACATGTTGGATACCATCCGCGCTTTTGAAAAGCAAGGAGATGCCATCACGGATGCTATTGTTAGAGAAGCCAATGCCATTTTCTTGGTTCCTTTTGATCGTGAGGATATTCATGAGTTGGCTATTGTTTTGGATGATGTCGCCGATTACATTTACGGTGCATCTAAGCGCATCAATTTGTACAAACCAAGGCAAATTCATCCCAATATGATTGCCATAGCGAAATTGATCAATGAGCAATGTATTTCTTTATTGAAGGCGGTGAAAGAATTGCCTGAAATGTATTACTCCGAAGAAGTTCAAAAGTGCATTGCGGTGATAAGAAACAACGAGAAAAGAGCTGAGGAATTGAGAGATCAAACTTTGGTGGAACTTTTCGAGAATGACTTGGATGCCATTGAAAAAATGAAAATCAGTGAAATCATCAGCGTATTAACCAAATCGGCCGATAGCGCTGAAGTTGCAGCTTCGGTGATTGAAGGGATTTTGGTGAAAGTGTCTTGATTGAACTTTTTAAAGTAACATATGTTTTTGTGTCATGTTGGAGGAGGTAATTGAGATATTAGGGGCACGGGAAAACAATCTAAAGAATTTTGATTTAACCATCCCACGTGACCAATTGGTGGTCATTACAGGTTTAAGTGGTAGTGGGAAGTCTTCTTTGGCTTTTGATACCATTTATGCCGAAGGACAAAGAAGGTACATTGAGACTTTTGATGCCTACGCAAGACAATTCCTCGGTGAATTGGAACGTCCAGATGTAGACAAGATAAATGGCCTTTCGCCAGTTATCTCTATCGAACAAAAAACGGTATCTAAAAATCCAAGATCGACAGTAGGAACCATAACTGAAATCTATGATTTCCTTAGGTTGTTGTATTCAAGAGCGGCGACAGCGTATTCCTATGCTACCGGCCAACCTATGGTGAAGTACAACGAAGAGGAAATACTTACCCAAATACAGAAGAAATTTGCTGGAAAGAAAACCATCTTCCTAGCGCCCATTGTAAAAGCAAGAAAAGGTCATTACCGAGAATTGTTTGAGCAGTTCATGCGCCAAGGATTTTTGCGAGCGAGGGTAGATGGTCAGATAGTGGAATTGACCAAAGGAATGAAGTTGGATCGATACAAGGTTCATGATATAGAATTGGTCATCGATCGTTTGGCAGGAAACGAACCGGAATCCAGAATCAAAGACTCTGTTCGTTTGGCTTTAAAGCAAGGAAAGGGTTCTATGATGGTTGCCCCCTTGGATGAGAAAACAAAAATAGAGGTTCAACATTATTCGAAGTTCCTCATGTGCCCTATTTCGGGAATTTCTTATCCAGAGCCCGAGCCCAATTTGTTTTCTTTCAATAGTCCATACGGAGCTTGTCCGCATTGCAATGGATTGGGAGAGGTAGCAGAAATCGATTTAAAGAAAATTGTTCCTGACGATAACTTGTCCATCAAAAAGGGTGGAATTGCCCCACTGGGTCAAGGAAAGCAGACTTGGATTTTTCAGCAAATTGAATCGGTCTTGCAGGGTTATGAAGTTAGTTCATTAACCCCCATCAAAGACATTCCCAAAGAGGCCATGCAGGTTTTGTTGTACGGGACGGAAGATACAGTGGTAGTAACCATGAGCAATGGACAGTCCATGAAGACCCAATTTGATGGCATCATTGCTTTTATAGAGCGACAAGCTGAGGATGATGCAAGTCCAGCGATTAGAAGGTGGGCAGAAGGGTTCATGAACAAGGTAGCTTGTCCTGAATGTCAAGGGGCGAGATTGAAAAAGGAGTCGTTGTATTTTAAAGTAAACGGCAAACATATTTTTGATTTGGCCGCGATGGATTTGAAATCCTTATCGACTTGGATGGAAAGTGCCCATGAAGGCATGTCTGAGCGTCAACTCAAAATTGCTCGTGAGCCGCTGAAAGAAATCAAAGACCGATTGCGTTTTCTGATCGATGTAGGTTTGGAGTATTTGACCTTGCACCGCAGTTCTAAAACCCTCAGTGGAGGAGAAGCCCAACGAATCAGATTGGCCTCGCAGATTGGAGCGCAGCTGGTTGGCGTTCTATACATCTTAGATGAGCCGAGCATTGGACTTCATCAACGGGACAACCAAAAGCTCATCAATAGTTTGAAGTCTCTACGTGATGTTGGGAATAGTGTGTTGGTTGTAGAACATGACAAGGACATGATGCTAAGTGCAGATTATCTTGTTGACATAGGTCCCGGGGCGGGTGTCCATGGAGGAAAAGTAGTAGAGCAAGGTCCACCTGCAGTTCATTTGAAAGGCAAGAGTGTTACCGGGCAATACCTGAGTGGAAAAAGAAAAATTGAGGTTCCCAAGAAGCGAAGAAAAGGAAACGGGAAGTTTTTAGAACTGAATGGTGCAAGAGGTCATAATTTGAAACATGTGAACCTGAAGATTCCTTTGGGAACTTTTACCTGTATTGCAGGCGTTTCGGGTGGCGGTAAATCAAGTTTGATCAACCACACGTTGTATCCGATTTTGGCGCATCACTTCTATGATAACCAACGACGACCATTGCCTTACAAAACAATAAAGGGTTTGGAACATTTGGACAAAGTTGTAGAGATCGATCAAAGTCCGATCGGAAGAACCCCACGTTCTAATCCAAGTACCTATACCGGAATATTCACGGATATCAGACAACTTTTTGCGCAACATCCAGAAGCCAAAGTCAGGGGGTATCAGCCGGGCCGATTTAGTTTTAACGTTTCAGGAGGCCGATGCGAGACGTGCAAAGGTGGCGGTGTCAAAGTGATTGAAATGAATTTTTTACCGGATGTGATGGTTGAGTGTGAAGATTGCAATGGTAAGCGTTACAATCGTGAAACCCTCGAAGTTAGATACAAGGGCAAGAGTATCGCTGACGTCTTGGCCATGACGGTAGATGAGGGCGTTGTGTTTTTTGAAAGCCACAGGAATATACATAACACACTGAAAACACTTCAGGATGTTGGATTGGGCTATATCAGCCTAGGGCAACACAGTACAACCTTGAGTGGAGGAGAAGCGCAGCGGGTTAAACTGAGTACAGAACTGAGCAAGCGTGATACGGGAAATACCATTTATATCTTGGATGAGCCCACAACGGGGCTGCATTTCCAAGATGTTGAAATGCTCATCAATGTATTGAATCGATTGGTTGAAAGGGGGAATTCCGTTGTAGTCATTGAGCACAATATGGACGTAATCAAGGTTGCAGATTACATTGCGGACTTGGGCCCTGAAGGCGGAGAGGGTGGCGGAATGATTGTTGGTCAAGGCACTCCAGAAGAGTTGATCAAGATCAAAGCGAGTCATACTGGTCGATTCTTGAAAGACGAATTGAAAGCCTAACGATTAACTTTATTTTTCAGAAAAACAAATGCTTTTCAAAGAGATAAGTATTTCTTTTGCCCCATGAAAAGAATCTTATCATTTTGCTGCGCAGTAGGATTGACTGCAGGTGCTACGGCACAGAACTTTCCATATTTGATGCAAGCTTTTCAAGAGCCGTATCAATCATTGGAGAGTCCAATCGATTTAACAAATGGAGAGCTTTGGGATGATCCTGAGTGGTTTGTTTACCCGCCATTCCCTATATATTTCATGGGTGATACTTTAAATGAGCTTATGATTTCCGCTCCGGGCGCGCAGGTGTCTCAGAACGTTAATACAGAGCCAAATATTGATTTGGTAATTCCATACATGGCTGATTTAATGAATGCCTCTCCTGATGCTATGGTAAGTCCTGTGGAGTATGAGGTAGTTGGTGCTGAACCAAATAGAATTTTCAAAGTAGAATGGGCTACGGCTGGATTTTATGATGAGTTTTACACTACTGGTACATTTGGGAACTTAATAAGCTTTCAAATTTGGTTCTATGAGTCAACGGGAAGTTTTAGAATTCATTTCGGTCCTAATACAATCAAATCTGCAGATGCTTATCAAATCTTTGGAAAGCCGACTGTATTTTTTTCAAGAAACATTTCATTGATGTCTGTAGATTTCGCCAATGATGGGATTTGGACTTTAGGTGGTAATCCTGCAAATCCCACAGTACAAACTATACCTGTCTTTACTGGAGAACTTGGCCCGGATCAAATGCTAACTTCAGATCCAGTAAATGGTCAAGTATATTATTTCTACACCCAAGAAAATGTAGGTGTTGCAGAATCCAACAAAATGGAATGGAGTGCTTATCCCAACCCCTCCAAAGAATCAATATTCATTAAAGTAGCGAATGATGACATAGTTGAAGTATACAATGTGAATGGTCAATTGTGTAGCAGCACGCAAGTGCGAAAAGGAACCCAACAATTGGATTTATCTGAGTTGAATCAAGGCTTGTACATATTGAAATTGAAAAATAATCCTCAAGTAAGCAAAAGAATTACACGTCTTTGATTGTTGCAAAAATCAACGAAATCCCTCAATGGTAGTAATGCTATCGTTGAGGGATTTTTGTTGTTATATTCGCCTTATGACAAAACCTACGCGACTTTTTGATTTTGCATTTCAGCAAATGGTGAATCAACCATTGGAAAACATGATCAAGACCAAAATGGGAGATGGATGGGTATCCATTTCCACCAAGGATTTCGTTCATCAATCGGAAGCTTTGGCAAAGGGTCTGTTGAAAATGGGAGTAAATCCGGGTGATAAAATTGCCATGATTACATCCTATAACCGTCAGGAATGGAATGTAACGGATAGCGCCATCCTTCAGATTGGTGCGGTCAATGTACCGATATACCCAACCATGACGGAAACGGATTACGAATATATTCTCAACCATTCTGAAGCAAAAATGATTTTTGTTTCTGATGTTGTGCTCTACGAAAAGGT
>JACCDO011024150.1_pt1 | contig 12070 bp, 5 predicted proteins | sample 7446101 | NCBI WGS metagenome assembly JACCDO01 (sample SAMN15323440, study PRJNA562643) | freshwater metagenome | isolation source: river surface water | place: USA:Blue River Watershed | collected 2017-08-16 | reverse complement strand
TGTTTTATTCTTACTAATTGAATGATATAATTTTTTAATATCATTTAATAAAGTCTTTTTAACTTCTTTAGCTATTAGTTTTTTTCTATTAAATATAAAATCTCTTTTATAAATTTCTTTTATATAACATTCAGCTAATTCATTCATGTTTGTATATTTCTTCATTAATAAATCATAAGTTGATTGAATAATAGCTTTAAATTCATCATCTTTAACATTATCTAAGAAATCATTAAATGATTCTATAAATTCATTCATAATTAATTCTACTTTATCTATATCTTGTTCAGATTGAACTTTTATAAATATATAATAATTTCCATCAATAATTATACCAGAACGAACTAAATATCCTAATTGTTTTTTAGTTCTTAATTCATCAAAAACAGGTCTCTCTAATAGATTATTTAATAAATATATTTGAGCAGTTAATATTGGATCAAAAACACCATAAAGTTTTTGATCATTACACTTAAATATAAATTCAATACATTTATTTTTTTCATCAATATTAGGATGTTTAATAGTATAATCAGATATAGAACGGTCTTTAGTTAATGGAACTATATATGAGTCTCTAGATAATTGCATAATACATTTACTTAATTCTTTTGGTTTAATATTACCATATATTATAGTTATAATATCTGTATCTGCTTTTTTATGTAAGATATTAGTTAATTGATGTATTCTTTCAAATACCATAGGCAGGGTTATATATTTTAACATTTCTAATAGTTTTTTATAATTATATGCATATTTATACATTAATTCATTAATAATCATATTTATAAAACTCCATGGAGACATTTTAGATATATTTAATAAATTTTCTCTTATTTGATCAATCATTATATTTATTATTCTTTCATCTGGTTTTATCTTACTTATTTTTATTAATATATCATTAAATATATCAATATAATTATAATTTGGTCCATTTATTACTAAAGTAATTGTCCCATTCAATGATATATTAGATAAATGAATAAAATATTCTAAATTAAATTCTTGGAAAAATATTAATCTAATATAATGATTAATTGTGCTTATTGCAATATTTGATACTAATAATGATAATATATTATCATAAAAACTTTTATTATTTATAAATATTTCTCCAATTACATGAGGTTCATGTGAATGAGATACACCGCCATACCACATGTTGGGAGATATTTTAATAGGAATATTATATGAATCTAAATCGCTTATATGCAGTGGTCTTATTTTTAATAAATCCATATTAAATATTATTCTCATATCTGGTTCAAATATTCTGGCAGGTTTTGTAATAAAAGTTTTAGATAAGGCATAATATGGTCTTTTATAATAAACTTCTGTTAACATTTTTTCTCCCTTGCTAATTGTTTCACTATTTGTTCCATATATAATGTTTGCTTTATCAAATTTAATAAAATTTAAAGTACTATATATTTTCATAGTATCATGTTTTAATATTAATTTTTTGGCACAATATAATTGAGGCACTGTATAATAATGCATATTTAATGATATTTGTATACCCAAATCCAAATTACTTTCTTTTTGTGAGTTTTCATATTTTAGCACATCTTCTTTAACTATATATTTATATATATAATCCCAATTTATATTATGTAAATTATCTAAATAATTTTGTATAATACTATTTAATTTAGTTATAGCTCTAACTATATCTACATTTGGTGCAATTGATACAAGTAAACCATAAAAACCTGTTTCTAAATAAAATGTATCTACACCTGTTGATAATTTTGAGGTTATTAATACATTATTTAAATTAGTTTCTGTATTTAGATTAATTACATAATCAATTACATTTATAATCTTATCCTCTAAAAAATTAAATACTGATGGAACTTCCCAAAAATATATAATATAATGTTTATCAGTAATTGGAACTAACATATATTCATTCATAGTTGATTCAAACTTTGGTTCATCAAAATTAGGATATATAATGTCTTTCATCTTTATATCGGTAAAATATTTAATAATAATACTTTCCACAACATCAATATCAATATTACTAACGATTGTAAGACACATATTATTAGAAGAATAATACTTATTATAAAAATCAATCATAGTATCTCTTAATTTTTTAAAATCTCCATCTTTATTAAGTGTTTCTAATGAACCAGTAGAAAATCTATGCATTATATTATCTGGCTTTGTTAAATCATATATTAATTGTCTATTAATCCATAAATCAGAATTTAAATTTTTCATATGTTCAGAATTAACAGCATTAATTTCTCTAGAAACCGCATTAATATCAAATAATGGATCAATAAAAAATCTAGAGAATATATCAACCAATTCATCTAAATGACTGCTCAAAAAACTCATATAATATACTGTTTCAAACATATCAGTATATGCATTAGTAGAACCTCCATATTCACTAATTTTTTTATTATAATAATTTTCTTGTGGATATTTACTACTACCCATAAATAACATATGTTCTAAAAAATGGGCCATACCCATATATTCAATTGGATCATATGAAGAACCAGCTCTAATACTCATAATAACATTTGATGTATCTGTATGCGTATCATTTATAATTGTATATTTTAATTTATTGGGTAATTCGCCATATTTAAATTTTCTTTTTTCATTAAGAGGTATAGCAATAGACATTATTATAATATAAAAGAATTAAAAAAAACTTTTATATTTTGAATTATATTTTAAATTCTAATAATTTGTTATTATCAATAAAAAATTTATCAACTAATGTTTCTTGATAAAACTTAATCATTGCATTACTATGATTAATAAAAACATAAGGGTCTATGTTTTTTAAATTAAAATCAGACATATTCATATTAGGAGTTAACCAAATACCTTTTATTTTTTTATTAATTACATTTAACATACTTTCAATATATTTTATATTAAAACCGTTATTTAAACTATGAACAGAATCTAATAAATATGGAGTAATAAAAAAATGATGAGATATAGGATTAAAATAGTTTGTCTGATTAAATTGTGTGCTAATTATTTCATAACAATCATTTTGAAATACATTCATATCATTCATATTTATAAAATCTATTATCATATCTATAGATGGGGCAATATTATCCCCATAATATAAAGTATTAAATGGAGTATATAAATTAAAATTATGAAAAAAGATTTGATTTAATGATACAAATAATCTCATATAGTCATTCATATTATTATTTTCAGTTATTTTAATATAACTATCTGTTGCATTTGTTATTTTATCATAAAATATTTTAAATGGTCTATTAAATATATCATCTGTCATGTTATCTGCTTTATTAACAATATAATTATATAATGTTTGATAAGAATTATTTTCTATATAAAATCCTCTTTCTTGAACTAGCATATCAATATTATCTTTATAAACAGGATGCTTGTCTAATACATTTTTGATAATTTCATCAAGAGTTTTATATTTCTCAACTGAACTATTTATAATATTATATGGTAGTTTATAAAATCTACTTAATATAATCATTGAAAATGAATTCATATTTTTTAAATATGAAAGCCATTTAGCTAAATTTTTAAAATTAACTACATTTATATTATTTAAATTTATAACAAATTCAGACATACTATATAAATTATAATGTGATTCAAATATTTGTTTTATAGTTAATTCTGGTCCTAATTCATAACTTGGAGGCATTATATCATTTCCAAATAATATTAATAATGATAAAAAATCAAATATAACATTCAAACTAACATCTTCATCTATATTATTAATAGAACCATATTTTTCTATTAGACTGTTTATTATTTTTTTACCATAATATATTCTTTTTGTCATGTTTTTATTTGAATTATTCTTTGAGTAATTTATTAACATTAAATTTATATCAGTATATTTAACTGTTGATATTAACTGATACCATATTATTAAAAATATAAAATCAGAATCACATGAATGAATTGCCACATCACAATCAGTTTTTGTCTCTATCATATGTTTAAATATTTTATAATCAGACTCTCCATAATTAACACTATTATTAATATATATTTTAATATTGTTATTTTTATATTCTTCATTTAATTTAATATCAATAAACATACTAAGGTCTATTAATATATTTGAATAAGGTCCTAATGATTTATCAAATGAATACATATTATTAATCCATTCAAAATAATCAAATGTTATATCATCTTCTGTAATTATAGAATTTACAACATTATCAAAATATTGTTTAAATATGGCTTTTCTATTTTTTGAATCAATATAATTTTTCATCCTACGACGTCTTTGTTCTAATATTTTAGAATATGTTGGTATGCCATCAAAAAATATATTAATAGTTTTTATAAATGTTATTATATGAGTATTATTAATATTATTTTTTAGAGAATTAAATAAATACCAACCTAATAATTCTATCATATTATCATTTATTGTTTTTTTAAAATTACTTATAATAGTTTTAATATCAGGTCCATCTAATATTTCATCCATTGATAAATTAGTATTAATCCAATGATATTTACTAAAAATATCTTTTAATTTATTATTTATAATATCTATATCAGTAAATCCAACTCCATATATAATCATAATTATTTTATTTATTTCTTCTTCTAATTCATAAATACAATTATACATTAAAAAATTCATGTCAATGTAAATATGATTAGCAACCGCCTGAGGTATATCAAACAATTCATCAGATATATTTGATAAATTTTTATTAAAAAAATTAATTAATTTATCGAAACCCATTTTATTAATATTTTTAATAATTAGTCCTTAAATATAACAATATATCCCACATTGATTTACAATCTATCATATTATATTTTTCTATATCTCTCATTATATCATTGTCTATATTAACTTTATCACTATTATATATATTATATGCTAACATCATTGCATTTAATCCATTCATATCATTGTCCCATTTAGTTTCTATCATTTTATGTTTATTCATTGCTTTCACTATAGTTTTTAATGAAAAATTTAAAGCACCTCTTACTATAACATTATTATCTAAAAATACTTTATGTAAATCTAATCTATTAAAATTATTAATATCAATAACTTTATTATGTTTATTTTTGAATATTTTATAAAAATTAATTTCAGCATTTGTATAATGAATCAATTTAATTTCTTTCTTATTTAGTTCCTTTTTTTTATTTTCAATAAATTTCCACATATTTGATATCATATTATATTCATCTATATCAGTATTGTTTTCTAATATAAATGATTTATATTTAAATTCATTATTTTCTTCCCATCCAATACCTGCCATAAATATAAAACCTATTTTAAATTCTGTTTTAAACTCAACTTGTCCAATATTGCCATTTAATGTTTCAAAATCAATATATATTTCCAAAAAATCATCATTTTTTCTCCAATTATTTGTTTTTATTAAATCATCTATTCTAATATTAGAATGAGACTTATTTCTATTCATATCTAAAATATAATCAATTGTTTTAGCAATACAACTATCACTTTTAAAATCCATAACTGATGCAGTTAATTTTTTATCTTTCCAACTATAAATATTTTTTGAATGAGCTTTTTCTCGATATTTAAAACCGCACCACCATATACTAGTTATCTCATGTATCTTATCTGATATTTCTAATTTTATTTTTCTATATACCCCATCTTTATCATTTTTCATATTAGGATATAATTCTTTAACTGATGGTCTAGGAAATAGTTTCCAGTTAATTCCATCTATTCTCATTCTTTTAATCCATTCTATTGCATTATTAACTTTTATATTATAATTATCATCATATAATTTATAATCAATAACTGCTATATTTTCCATGAAATTATTATTTGTATATGTTATATTATTTTTAGTATAAATAATTGTTTTTCCTAATATAAATCCATAACGCGGCATATAATTTTGTATTTCATTTAATATCTTATTATAAATTAATATTTGGCCTTTATAAGCAGGTATGCTATTTGTATTTTGTAAATTTGTATTATTACTATTAGTAGTTAATGTTGAATGTTTTATATCAACTATCACATAATAATATTTATCTTTTTTCCCTATTGGGAATGTTTCTATAGAAAAATTTTTATTAAATATTTTATTAAACTTATCAGTTCTTATTAATAAATCAGGAGAACCATATAATGAATTCTTATAATCATGTAAAACACCTTGATATATTATATCAATACCATTATTCATCATTTCAACAGTTTTATTAAATAATTCTATAGAACGAACATTATCTTTACTATTAATATATTCTATAGTATAATTATCTTTAGCTAATTCTTTTAATTTATCATAAACAATTGATTCAAATTTTAATCCTTCCTCCATAATAAATTGAGTATGAATATTATGTAAAAAATTATTATTATTATTATTAGTATTATTATGATTAATAGGTTGCGGTATACTATTAATATCTTTAATTGAATAATATTTTAACCAATCTAATAATGGGTCATCTAACATATAATTTCTTATACTAGATGCAGATATCATTTTATTCCAATCTATATCATTATTTATTACTTTTCTTTTTTTCAAAGTATTACAAAGTTGTTTATTATTTTTACGCTTCCTACTCCTATTAAGGTCCATTAAATCTCATGATAAAAGGTCTTTATAACATATTTTAATTGATTAGTTTAAATTGATTAATTTAAATATTATATTTTTTAATGTCAAGTAGTCAAACACCAGAAATGAAAGTTGCGAAAACAGTTAAAGATATAGTTGAAAGTCTCACCCAATCACATACATCAACTGAATCAGCTTCTCATAGTTCGTCATCAAGTAGCCCATCTCCAGTTAAAGTCGTTAAAATATCTAAAGGAGGTAAAATACCTAAAGGTGGTAAAATACCTAAAGTAGTTAAAGGTTCTAAGGGAGCAAATGTTAAAACACCATCTACTAAAGAATCAAGTGGTTTTATTGATAATATTAAAACAAATGTTATTACAAAAATAACAACATTGGTTTCACATCCTAAATTTAAATGGGTCGTTGCAGCAATTCTATTATGTATATTAGCATTTGCTTATTTTAAATATCAACAACATCTTAAAAATAAAAAAGCAAAGACAGTTAAAAATACACCAGCTCCACAACAACAAAATATAGTAAAAGAACAATTACCTCAACAAATTCAACCATTTTCGAATATGTCATTTAACGAAGATATAATTAGAAAACAATTAGAGGCTCAATTAATGCAACAACAATTAAATAAAGTTCAAACGATGCAAGAAACAGTTCAAGATAAATCTCAGCAAACACCAAATACTAAACCTGCTCAAAAACAAAAGACTGTTAAAATAGTTCATCCTGAAGAATCAACCACCGAAGATGAATCAGAAGAAATTTTTATGGAAGATCAAAATGTAATGAAACATAATTTGACAATGGATGAAATGAATGCAATTGATAAACAATTAGAAGATGTTAATATTGAACATATTGTAAACTCAGATTAAATTAAATTAAATTATTTTATTTTCTTTTTATTTTACATTTAGGGTCCATTTTAAATGATTTAGTATTCATATTTTTAGGTACTATATTAATAACACATTTACCTTTCACTCCATATAATGATTCAGTGCAACCAGTTTCTTTTGACTTTGCTTCTTTTGATTTAATTTCATTTTGATTTAAACATCTTGAACGAAAATGTTCATATCTATCTCTAACCATATCATATGTTAAATTAGACTTTTTGCCTAACATATGATTAACTGTTTCATGTAAACAATAAACCCATCTTGATAAAGATTCTCTATTTTTTAATACAGACTGATTAAGCGGGAGTTTTTTAAGATTATTTTTTAAATTATCTCTACAATATCTACAAGGCAATATATTAACTAAGTTTTTATAAAAATTATAATATGCAATTTTATGTTGTTTAGTAGGTTCGACAGGATAATTAAAACTTATTGTATGTAATATATGCCACATCGGAGGGCCCCATACTGAGGTCATCATACCATCAGGAGAATTATAATCTTCTTGTGAAAATATTTTTTTTTTACTCATTATAAATTATATATAAAATAAAATAATATTAATTAAATACTTCTTTTACTTTTGGAGGAACATATACACATGATTTTGCATTTTCAGTTATATCTAACATTTGATTTAAACCACTCTGAGTTATAATTTTAAATTGATAAACAGTAGTTAATAATTTAATTATATTATCTGTATGAGCTAACCCTAAATGTATAACAGTATTTAATGAACTATTATGAATTAATACTATTGTATACCATTCCATTATACAACTTATTATATAATTAATTCTTTCTAATATATCTTGATAACTATTAAATATATCACCCATATCTAGTTCTAATTCTGATTCATATGTAATTAAAAATTCCATAAAAATTTTTCTTAATTCATAAAAATGTGATAATAAAGAATATTTAAATTTCATACCATCCTGTAATTTTTTTATCTCAGGGCGTATATAAGTAGATACTAATTTAGTATCTTTTAAATTAAATAAATCTATTATTTTTGCTAGATATTTTTTTAATGTTATCATAGAATATTTTATATTCATATCTTCTCTTGCTAATATTTCCCATGAAAATGGAATAAGCATTGGTCTTATATCAACTGGTCTTATATTATCATTACTAATATTTAGATGTTTTAATTTTTGTGTATGATCAGACCCGGGCCATAAGTCAGTTAATTTTGTTTTCTCTTGTTTTAAAGTTTCTTCTAATAAAACATTATATTTATGAGATAGTTCTTCTAATAAATCAGCAATCCCTATTGACATTTTAATCCCAGATAATTCATATACTTTTTCTAATCTAGAAAAACCACTCTGATTTGTTAAATTGTGTGATGTTAAATTTTTTATTAACTTAGTAATATCCAATTCATTTAAATATGTTGAACAATATTCAACCCCATCGTGTATATCAGCTAGAACTAAAACATATTTTCCTGTTTTTTCATGAAATAATAAAGTAAAACCAACCGAACCTGATAATAGCATTTATTATAATAATATATATTATTATAATAAATTAATTAATTATTTATTCATCATCGCTATCATCACTATCACTAAAAGTATCATATTTCTCCTCATATAGTTCTGGTTCACAATCATACCGTTCAATTGCATCCATGACAGGAGAACTAGTATGATAAATCCACCAGATACGAGTGATTAGTTTACTCAAGAGACAAGCAATTTCAATTTCATTGCAGTGATAGAAATAGTGCTGAATGTTCTTAATTTTTTCACCAAAGTTAAAAATGCGTTCACGAAGAAGACTCTTTTCACGGCGATTAATAGTGTCAATAATTCTATTGCGCTGAATAGATTCAAATACCTTACTGTCAATCTTTTCAGAAATATCCAAACCCAAATTATCAATATGTTTGCGAATGGGATATTTGGAGGCGGCCTCACTCATACCAAGAATATGTTTATCATCTGTCGCTTCGACAATATCAATATAGTTTGCCATAAACTTGGCAAACTCAATTTGTGTATTCTCATTCTTAGGATTACATCCTTTATAAATTTTACGGATAAATGTAAGTAAAAATGCTACACGAAATGCATCATCTGAATGACGAAACCGCCACATCATATGATTAAACGACATATTATCGCTGTTTGCAAAGTCCCAGCCATCTGCCATAGCATCTGTAATACTAGTATAAAACTCATCTGCATCTTCATTTGTAATTTTGTCAAGCAAGAAATTAGATTTAATGCTATCCCATTTAATATCAGATGAGATTTTAGATGCAAATGATGCGCCATAAAACATTGTATCACATCCATTAACATCTGGAATACAGCTAGTTATAAGTTCCTGAATTTGACTCCAAGAATAACCAACCATAATAACATTACCTTCTTTATCTAAACCACGACGACCAGCGCGACCAGCCATCTGGTGGAACATCATACTATTGATATTATGGTCAGGAGTAATAACAGTTGTTCGAAAAGGCATTGATACGCCAAATACGAGACTGTCATCGCTAAATACAAGACCAAGTTGACCACTGCATGCAAGATTTTGAATAATATGCAAATATGGGTCAGGGAGACCCTTGCTATATACTCCGACACCTCGCCACAACAAGTCAATAATATAATGATATTCACTTCCATTTTGCGGAAAGAAACGCTTTAATTCTTTATTCCATTGTTCCATTTTGGCGCTACTAAATACTTGAGTTTTGTTCATAATAAAATCGGGATGAGGCTCGTAGAAAGCAACGTTAATAACTTTTTCTTCCATTTTCTCAAGCTCACCTGACATCATAAGCTTAGCCATTTTCTTATCGCCAATACTATCCATTTTAATATTTACCTTTTTATTAGCTCCGCGTTCGCCTTCTTTACCCTTAGTCCGGTCTTTAACATGTACTTCCACATTTGTGCCCATTTTTTTGCTTTCAGCTTTGGAATGAGCATGTAGTTTCATACGTTCTTTAAGCAAATTAGGATGAGCCTTTTCTTCTTCATCGTGGATTCGCTTACTGAATTTACGAACTAGTTCAAGACAAAGATGAGAATCGGTCTGAAATACAAGAGCAGGTGTTTTATCATTCTTTTTCAATGTCATTGCGACATCATATATGTCATACTCTTTGCAATCCAAACCTTCATGCTTATATTTTTTAATAATCTTTTCAACAAATGTTTTCTTTTTAGAAATATTGTCAACCATGTATTTCATAATAATGTTAAAATAGTCATTTGCTTGGTCCAAAGTAATACGTTGTTCCTGACTGAAATAATTAAGAATTTTCAACTCAGTTGGGAGCTGTTTTTCAAATTCCTTTGCAATATCCCAAATATCAGGAGGAGTAAGGTTTAGACTCTTTTTCAAAACATCTCCGCTAATAAAATGCTCAATAGATACAGTAGATAGGGGATGGATCCGAACCATCGGGTTTTCATTCGTACTATCATAATAAAACTTTTGAAGGTTGAAAAAACGTTTATCACAACGAATAATATCAACATCTTTATGCCCGACCTTAAGAAACCAGTCTCTCAGCATATCCACATTACCAATAGTTGCAGACAAAGCTAATGTAGGGGCATAGGAATATGTTTTAAGAATAACTTCCATTTCTTTGCAGCTATCTTTACCAATCATATGGATTTCGTCAATTACTACCCAATCAAATGTAATATTGAGAAGGGGTAGAAAATCAACCAAATATTGTGGCGTACCAACTACAATACCATGTGAAGTAATTTTCTTAATTAATCCATCTCGGTCAGTGTCCGACTGAAATGTACGCGTAATCAAAGGGATATCAAATCCTGTTGTTTTACCAACAAGTGCAGCCATCTGCCATGCAAGTGGGTCAGTCGGAACAACAACCAATACCTTTGGCGGATTACCGTTAATATCTTTCTTTGTATACAAATAACTAGTAAGAATTGATTTACCAGCAGATGTAGGAGCAAGAACAATAGTGCTCTTGTTCATATCAATATTCTTAATAACATCTTTCTGAAAAGGGTCAAGTTGAACAAAACCATGCTCATTCAGAGGTGGCATGTTCGTATGGAACTTTGTAAATTGCAATTCAACTCGATTTAAATCTTCAATTTTGCTTTTAATAATATCAATTAGATCACTATATTCTTCACTAATATGTTCAGGGATTTTATATTCATTGATTTTATTAAATGTCATATACAAATTATCATATAAGCCTTTGTCAATAAACATTTTACAAATCATAAACAGAAGCCGGAGCTTGCCTTCAATTGTTTCAGGCTTTGCATTAAATCCTTGTGTTTCGATTTTTTTGATATCAGACTTAATTGCATCAGCTTCTTTTTTCATACAATTATCTACAATAATTTGTTCAGCTTTAGTAAGCTTTTTGCTACCTTTAGTTGTTTTATCTTTTTCAAGTTCCATATAACGTTCTACGAGTATTTCCTCGCGGGATTTAGTTGGATACATTAAACTAGGGATTTTATAAGGATCGAAATTACCACTAGAGCTTTCAATCTTTGTCTGTTGCTCATCAGTTTGGTC
>JACCDO011153373.1_pt1 | contig 12071 bp, 14 predicted proteins | sample 7446101 | NCBI WGS metagenome assembly JACCDO01 (sample SAMN15323440, study PRJNA562643) | freshwater metagenome | isolation source: river surface water | place: USA:Blue River Watershed | collected 2017-08-16 | reverse complement strand
TAATAATTGCAATTTTAATTTAATTAATACCGATATTTTAGGAGAAGCTTATGAAGAAGTTATTCAAGATTTAATGACTGGTAAAGTTTTGGGTCAATTTTTTACACCAACCTCTATTAAAGAAATGATGATTAATCTTATTAATCCTCAATTAAAAGAAGATGGTATATGTGAATCTATTTATGATCCTGCTATGGGTACTGGTGGATTTTTAATCTCATCTATTCGACATTTAATTAAACAATCAAATGAAAAAAATATACCCATTAATTGGAATACTATTTCAAATGGTTTAATTAATGGGCGTGAACCTGATAATGATACTTATGAATTTGCTAATTCAAATATGCTTATTTCAACAGGTCATATTTTCAATATTGAAAATGGTGATTCAATTCGTAATGAAATTAAAAATAAATATGATATTGTTTTAGCAAATCCTCCATTTGGTATCGATGGATTAAATTATGATGAAATTAAAGTTAATAATAAAGATCTTTATATTCCAATAGAATCATCAAATGCTGTATCTTTATTTTTACAAGTAATTGTATATATTTTAAAAATTAATGGTAGATGTGCAATTGTTTTACCTGAAGGTAGAGATTTAGATTCAAAAAAAAATGGTTATATTCAAATTAGAGAATTTCTTATGAAAACTTGTGATATTAAAGAAATTATTTTATTGCCTTCAGGTATATTTACTTTTACAAATATTAAAACATGTGTTCTTTATTTTGAAAAAAAAATAAATACCAATGATGTTGTAAATATTGAATATAAAAAACCATCAAAACGTTCTAAAGATACAAAAGAACAACGAATTTTATCTTTTAAAAACAATCTTTATGAAACTAAAGAAATAACTTTTTATGATTATGATGAATCAACAAAAGAAAAAAAAGAATTAATTCGTGTACCTATTGAAAAATTAAAAAATAATAAATTTTCTCTTAATTACAAAGAATATGAAGATTTAACAATGAATACTAATCTTATTCATCCTTTTGTAAATGACAATTCAATGGTACATAAAAAATTAAAAGAATTTTGTAAAATTATTAATGGAGGTAAACAAAAAAGTAAAGATGCTGTAGATAACGGTTTATATCCTTTATATTATTGTTCTATCCTCGGAAATTTATATATGAATACTTTTAATTTTGAAGGTGAAGGTATTATTATTAATAAAACAAATGGTTCTGGTAAATCAATGGTTTATTTTGCATCTAATAAATATAATGTTGGTGAATCAACATATCATTTTAAATCTGTTGATGACAAGATTTTAACAAAATATGTTTATTATTATTTATATTTTAATATTCCTAAATTAGAATATTACTATAAAGGGCCTAATCAAAAATCTATTTCTGAAGAAGATTTATTAAATATTACTATTCCTATTATCTCATTTGAAAAACAAGTTGAACTTGTAAAATATTTAAATTTGGTTTTTGAAAAAATAAATCTATTAGAAAAAAATATTGAAGATCTTAAAAATCTAAATAAATTATATTTTGGTAATTTTATTGAAAATAATCATTTTGAAAACAAAAATTTAATTGATAATAAATTTATTGAATTAAAAAATCATGTTCAATCTTATTTCAATGATTTATCTACTAATTCCGAAGTTTCTATAGAATCTTCTTCAAATATTAATGAAAATACAAATTCTAATAACAATTTACAAACTTTCTTACAAAATATGGATTCTTCTGTACAAAATATTCACGATAAATCTCAAAAAGAAACAAAAAAAAGAGTTTTAAAAAAAAATATTAAATAAATTATTAAATTCATTTTTAATTAAATAATTTAATTTTTTTTTATTTTTATAAATTATTTTATTCTTCATTAAATAAATTTTAATTTATTTAATAATATTTTATAAAAAAAAAGATTTATTATTTATTTAATAATTAATCATGACCTAATTGAAGTTGTTTAAGAATCTCGTCTGCTTGAACATTAATGAAGTTATTCGGATCATATTTAAATTGACTTTGTTGTTGTTGACGACCTCCTCCTTGTTGCATTTGACGTCCTCCTTGTTGCATCATTCTTTGTTGTGCATGTTGTTGAGAACTATGTTGTTGAGGAGGTTCGGGAACTGTTTTAATTCCTTTTAATTCATTTAATTCTTTTCTTAACATTTGTACTTCATTTAATAAATAGGCACTTAAAGTTGTTAATCTGTTATGAGAAACAGCTAAGTCATTCATCTTTTTTCTAGTATCATGAAGATATTTTGGGTCCATTTTTATTATTTATATTCATTCAATATTTATTTTTTTAAAATTAAACGATCTTTCTTATTTCTTCTATTTTTTTTATTTTTGTCTAATTTTCACTAAAATCTATATTTTCTTTAAGTCCAATTTTTATTTTTTTTTAATTCTTTTTCATTTAAGTAAATGAAATAAAAAATGATTCAAATTTATTTTAATTTAAAAAAAAATATATTAAAAACATAGAGATAAAAGAAAAAAATGCTTATTCCAGTTCGTTGTTTTACTTGTAATAAAGTTTTAGGTCATTTATGGGACCCTTATATTAAAAAATTACAATTACAATATAATGATATTGAAAAAAATAAAAAAGATGAAGAAAGATTAATCAGTTTTAAATTAGATGAAACATCTGCTGATAAAATTAAAGATAAAACATTTGAAGGTAAATTATTAGATGAATTAGGATTAAATAAATATTGTTGTCGTACTACTATGTTATCAACTGTTGATTTAACTAATAAAATTTAATCAAATAAAATATATAAAAAATAAATAAATATAAAATTTAAATTATTATTCTTTTATAATTTTTATTAAAAAAATTTAATTTTTTTAATAAGTTAAAAGTATTTAAAATAATTTTTATAAAAATATAAAGAAATAAAAAAAATGGAAAACAATGACGTTAACGAATTTAAAACAACTGTAAAACGTTTTTTACAGTTAAATACTGAAGAAGAAAAATTAAAAGAAGAAATGAAAACCATTAAAAATGAAAAAGATAATTTAGAAAACTCAATTTTAAATTTTATGGAAAGAAACAATATCACTGATAGAGATATTGATGTCGGAGATTTTAAATTAAAATATTCTTCTAATAAAAAAACGGAAGGAGTAACTAAAAAACTTATTTATGAAAGATTAGTTCAATTTTTACAAAATGAAGCTAAAGCTAAAGAACTTCTTGATTTTATTTATCAAGAACGCAATAGTGAAATGATACACAGTATTAAACTATCTGCTAAAAAATAAATTAATAATAATTAAATATGAGTTTATATTTCTTTTTTTATATATTTTATTAGGATATAATAAAATTTTATACCATTCAATATAATTCAAAAATGAATAATTATTTCGGAGACGGTGATAATAAATTAATGCAATTTTTTTCAAAAAAAAATTATAAGGAAAATATTACTTTTAAAATTTGGTTAAAACATTACAAACCTTTTTTAGAAGATATTTTTTATGAATTTAAATATATTTGCAAAAATAATGATATCAATATTTTTGATGACAATAATACAAAAGAAGATTTTTATTTAATGTTATATAATTCTTCATCTGGTTATTTAGTTGATAAAAATGATTTTCCATATCAATATGGTTTAAAAAATTATAATGAAGAAATTAAAAAGGAAAATATTGAATATCAAAATCAAAATAATAAGGAAAATAATTTTACTAATAATAATTCTAATTATTTATATTCAGATGATGATGATGATGATTTTCCTTCTAGATTTTAATTATTATATTATCTGAGTTTATTTTTTATTAAAAATATATAATATTATATCAAATATTATATTTTAATTTATAAATCCTACATTTGAACTTTTAAAAAATGTATGTTCCACCATCTTTAAGAAATAATAAAAATTCTGATAATTTTTCGGAAAATAATGATGATGATGATTTTTCTTTAGTTCAATCTAAAAATAATCGAAGAAGAAATAATAACCAATTTTTAAATAATAGTAAAAATTTAAATAATAACAATAATTTTCTTAGTAATCCATCTAATCAAAATCATTCTACTTCAAATCCTACGAATCATAATCTTCCTTCAAATCCTACAAATCATATTCTTCCTTCAAATCCTACGAATCATAATCTTCCTTCAAATCCTACGAATCATAATCTTCCTTCAAATAATACAACATATTTAAATAAACCAGTAACTGCCACATCAAGTGTTTGGAAAAATATTGTTTTATCTAACAATAAAGATTTTGAAAAAAATAAAAAAGATGATAAACCAAAGGAAGAAGTTGTAGTTCATTATAATGAATATCATGACCATTGTTGGGATGTTGATGAACGATTTTCATTATTTTATGGTTCAAATGCATTAAATATTATGAATGATTTAGAAAATTTAATTTATGAATGTGATTTACCAATTTATAATGGACTTATGACAGGTAATAGTAATCATTTATTAAATTTTTTATTAAATAATTCAAAAGAAGGGTTAGATATTATCAAAGAAGTTAATGAATATAATTATAATCTTAAAAAAGAATATTATATGGATACTAATGATGAGGATGAATTCAATAATATGAATGATAGTTATAAATTTAATGAAAGTAATTCAAAACCAAAAAAAAAATAAATACTAAATTTACTTTCTTTTATTTTTTTTATTTTTGTTCTTCTTATTTTTTTTTTTCATAATATTATTTTTTTTCATATTATGATTATCTTCTATATCAATTTTGATATCTTCTGAATCATTTTCTTCAATATTTAAATTAAGATCTTTTAATTCTTTATCAATATCTTCAACTGATTGATTTAAAACAATAATATCATCTTTTATTTCTTGATTACTTTCATTCTTTTTTTTCTCCATTTTTCGTTGTATTCTATTAATAATTTCCTGTTTCCTTTTATTTTCTTCCACTTTTTGAAAAATACTATTTTGATAGGTTTTTGATTTTTTAAAATTATTTGGTATTAAACCATATGTGGAAAAAAATCCTAATACATCTTCTTTATCACTTTTATCTAATACTTGTCTATCGGGTCTTTGTAAAAATCCTTTTATAGTCATAAAATTATCTAATGAAAATCCTATTTTCGAATTTATATATTCTAAAAATTCGTCCTCATTTGAATGATTCATCTCTTTCATAAATATAAATGTTTTTTTTAATTGATAAACCATTTTAAATGATGATACTGAACCATATTTTGATTTTAAAGATGGATTATTAAATTCTTCTTTACTACATCCACTGATAAAATTAAATAATCGTGCTAATCTTTCTGATTTTATTTCATAATCTAATATTTTTTGTGTATCTTGTCTTTCCAAAATTTTGTTTTCATCAAAATTTTCATCAAAAACTTGAGACACATATACAATTACTTTATTAATAAAATTTTTTCCATCTTCTTCATTTAACTCATCTAAAATTCCTTTCATCATTTTTATTAAATCAAAAAAATCCATTTCTTGAATTAATTGATATATTTCTTCATTATGGATATCTTCATTATACTTTTGACGTAAATATTCTCTATATTTAGGATATTCTGTTAAAATTTCTCTTCCTTTTAAATGATTTAACTTATTTTTAAAGTCATTTTCATCAAGTATAAAATTCATTTTTACGTTTAAGTTTTAAATATTAGACGTATAATATTTATTTGTTAAATTAATTTATCATACTCATTTATTTTATTTTATATTTTTCATTTTTTATTATTATTATAAAAAATAATTTAAATTTATTATTTTGATAAACAAACTCATTTTTTAATATTATAAAAAAACTTTCAATAAAAAAATATTATTATTTTTCACGTAAATAAAATTAAATTCTCTCTTTTTTATAAGAAAATATGGAAAAAACTATTCATATTGTCGAAATTTCGAATATACATGGAAATAACCAAGAAATTAAAAAAAAGAATTTTTTATTTAAACATATTCTTGACAATATTTTACTTATCCAAGATATCTTTTTTTCTATTTATTTTGTTTATAATAAAGAATCCAATTTAATTCATATTTATCTCATTAATAATCTTTCTTTTCAAAAAACTGAAAGTTCTATAAATGATGATAATCTTAATTATTTTTCTTTATCCAAAAAAGATTTTAAATTCTTTCTATTAAATATGAATCTCGATTTTCAAAAAAATAATCTTATTGAAAAAATACATTTTCATTTTCTTAATTATGACCATAATTTATGGAACGATATCAATGATTGGTTAAATAATAATCTCAATTATATTCATTTCAAATATCATCTCCTTTTTATAAAAATTAATTCTCTCATACCTTTTTCTAAAAAATAATTTTAATCATATTTTACTAATCTACCTTGTATTACAGATTGTTCTGAACATGGAGGGCATGGTTTTGATACAACTTCTATAGTATTTTGACATTCTGGTTTATTGTCATCATATCCTGTTATCATTTTATATATTCCCTCATAATTTATAGTGACTAATAATATAAATCCAGCCATCATAAATAATAATCGATTATGACTATCCATATTTTGTAGTTTATTTTTATTTGAAAAATAATAAATCATATAGACTCCTAATGAAACTTTAAAAAGTGTATCTAATATTAAAAATAATGGTCTATTATAAGATATAACTCCTGTATACATTAATAATAAACCTATAATAATTATAATTTTTATGATATAAAAATAATATTGTATTAAATCCATTTTCTTCTTTATTATTTACTATATTTTTATTCGAAAAAAATATAAAATATTAATATTATAAAAAAATAGAATATACTCTTTAATTATGGATCTTTCTAAATATCTTTTAGGTTCTGTTTATATACTAAGAAGTATTTATCGTTTTTCTGATTATTGTTCTAATTTTTTAGTTCATAACAAATTTATTGATATTCCTCTTTCCAAAAAAGAAAAAATCGATGAATGTATTTTTAGTTCTCTTCATGGTATCATTTCTTCCTCTTTAGCTGCTATTTCTTTAACTAACTCCATTTTTGACAATATTAACCCTTTCCAATTAACTGTTCAACATTCTCAACCCGATAATCAACTTCAACTTTTTACTACTTATTTTTGTCTTTCTTATTTTTCCATGGATTTATTAAGATGTATTTATTATAAAAAATATATGTTTGTTATGCATCATATAGCAGCCATTCAACTCTTATTATCTGGATTATCATCTCTCAATAATCATGAAAATAAAGGATTTTATATTATGCATTTTATTTTTCTTCTTGAATCTAATACATTTCTTCTTAATGTAGGTTATATTTTAAAAGAATGTAAATTTCATTATTCTATCACTTGTGCATCTTGGATTTCTCATCTCCTATTATTTGTTCTTTTTCGTTTAATTGTTTTACCTCGTCTTATTCTTATTTACTATTTAAATGAAGGTATTACTTTAACCACTTTATATCAACTTCCTAATTTTCTTCTTATATTAGCTGGTTCATCATATTGGTCATATCGTCAATTAGTGGGAATTCAAAAATATTTAAAAGAAAATTCTGTTATTTAATTTTTTAATAAGTTAATATCAAAAAAATAATAATAATTATTATAATTACTCTACTCCAACAAAAACTTAAATCATCGTTACTGATGTTTTAGTTTAAAAATTAGTCAATTAGACATCAATAGTTTATAAAAATATTGGATATTTCTATAATAGTAAAAAAATATAAAAAATTTAATATATATTATTTAATCTATATGAATTTAATTCATTCATTTTATTTAATTCTTCTAACATTTTATTTATAACTAATATATAAATAGGTTGATTTTCTTCATTATTTTTATTATTAATATCATATTGTTCATCTAAAAAATAAATAATTTTATATTTTTGTACATCATGATTTTCATTATTATTATCTATATCATTCATATAACCAAAATTAGAATGTAATACAAAACAAACTATAAATGTATATTCTTTATGATATGGATCATGTGAATGTGTTTTTATCACTCCTGAATAACTTTGAAGTTGACACATCAAACCATTTTCATATAATGAAAATATTTTTCGAATTTCTCCATATTTGGGGTAATCATCTGTATTACACTTTAATATTAATTCTAAATTTATTAATGCTTTTTCTTCTATTGTAAAATCTTTCTTCAACCATAAATATCTTACTGCATTTGTTCGCATATCTCCCATTTTATGTATATGTGAACGATATACTGGTATTTTGTTTAATTGATTTAAAAATATTCTTTTTTTATAATCTTTATTATTCATAATTTTATTATAATGATATTTATTAACCATACTTAAATTATATAAGCTATTATTATCCAAAAAATTTATTACCAAATTAATCCCATCATTTATATCATCTATCTTTTTTTTATTTTCTTCCAAACTTTCAATTTCTTTAAAATCTTCAAATTTTTCTAATTCATTCAAGTAATTTTTATCCTTACTCATTTCTAATAATTCATAATAATTTATACATGGGACAATACGCGTATGAAACATTTTTTTATCCAATATTAAATCCATTTTATAAGACATCATCTTAAATAAAAATTTTTTGTTAATTAATATTATTAATTATTTTTTATATTCATATTTTTTTAAATAATTATTATTATTTTAAGAAAATTTTATAAAAAAAATCGAAGTAAATTATATAAGAACAAATATGAAAATTACATCTGCTGAAGATATCAAAAAAAATCCCCTTCTTTTATTATTAGCCGTTATTATTGTTGTTATTCTCTTAGTAGGAATCTTTAGATCTATTGCTCCCTATCTCTCTCTCGGATTTGGTGGTTATGCCCATATTGGTGATGTCCGTGGTGCTTTCTCTTTTGAAACCTTCGAAAATGAATCTAAAAAAGAACCTTCTTTTATAATTGTTTATGCTCCTTGGTGTGGTGCTTGCAAAGCTTCAATTGACCAATTCGAAAAATTAAAGAATGAATACAAGGGAAAAGCTAAAGTTGTTATGTTAAATGGTGATGAAAACAAAGAATTAGTCAAAAAAATGAACGTACGTGGATTCCCTACTATGAGATATTATCCTTCTGGATTAAATAATACATTCGAAGAATTTACTGGTGATAGAACTTTTGATGAAATGGTTAGATTTATTCAAGAATGTGAAAAAAAAATGTAAATTAAATAATTATTTATTTTTTCCATAAATTAAAATATTTAAATAATAATAACTTTTTTTTTTGTAAAATATTTTTTTTTGTAAAATATTTTTTACCTATAATTTTACCATATTCATACATTTTAATTTTTGTATCTTTATTTAAACTTAATTCATGTCCTTTTGTTTTATTATCTAACAATCTTATTGTATTCAATGGTATCTTATTCTTTAAATTTCGTGTAACTTGTTTTTTCCAAACTATTTGAATTATTCTAAATATATAACTAAATAAATCAAATTCTTTTGGAGGTATTATATTCATTTCCTTTTCAAACATATGATCTTCTAATAAAAATATTCCTAACTTCTTACTTTTATCTATATTTATACCATAATATGGATATGGATCTATTGTTGCACCATCAATATATAAATTATTATTATAAATTATAGGAGCAAATATTAAAGGTATATTTAAACTCATTCTTAAAGATAAAATAACATGCATATTAGGTGTATTTATCATATTATGATATTCTACTTTCTCAGTTGATATATTCATAGTTGTTATGGTTAAAATTTTATTTGTTTTTTCATATAATTCTTTAAATGTTATATTAATTGGTATATTTTTTTGAATAAAAAATGCTTTGATTAATAAATTTAATCGAAAACCATCATCAAACCCTTTTTTTTCTATAAAATTCATCATCTTCAAATCAATAAATTTATCCCATACAAAATTTATAGCAATATCTTTTATTTCTTTAAATGAATATCCAATCACTATTAATGAACATAACAAACTACCTATTGAACATCCTGTATAATATTTAAATTTATTTATTTTAAATATTTTATTTATTTCTTCTAATACTCCAATATGATAACATCCTCGAATACCACCTGCACTTAAAATTAATTCTTCATAATTATGTATATTAAACTTAAACATTCTTATATTTAAATTTATTTTTTTTAATTTATTTTCTTTCTCACTTTTATTATCTTATTAATATAAAATTAAGTTCTTTTTTATAATAACTTTATTGTTATTTACAATATATTTTTATATTATGTCTTAATTTAAATATAACAAGCATTATATTTAAAAAAGGATAAAAAAAAAAAAAAAAATCATAATTAAAATAGAAAATACATTTATTTAAACATGAGTTATCAAAATTATAATTATTATGGTGTTTATGATGAAGATTCAAGAAAATTTTCATACAGTATTCAAGATATTCATAAAGTTCAAAAAGAAAAAGATAAACAAAGATTAAAAATTTATGAAAAAATATTATCTAAATGTTTTAAAAAAATTAAAGAGTTATCTTTACATGAAGAAACTTTCTGTTTCTTTCAATTACCCGAATATGTACCTGGTTCTCCTCTTTATAACATGACTGAATGTGTTATGTTTATGCTTAATTCTTTAAAAGATAAAGGATTTAATGCAAGATATGTTGATCCATTTATGATTTTCATTGTTTGGAATTTACCCAAACCAGAATTAAAAAGAAAAGAATATAATCCTATACAAAATTCACCTTTACAATTATTAAATCAACCTTCCATATCTATTAACTCTTCATTATCTAATAATAATCAAATTATGAATCAAAATCAAAGACCTATGTCAGCATCAATTTATTCAAATCATCAAAATAATAATACACCGTCTTTTAATTATAAACCTATTCAAAATACACCTACTTCAAATAATTTTTTCTTTAAAAGATAATTAATTTATTTACCTCTTGCTCCTATAATTTTACCCATTTTAAATATATATTCAAATACATACAATAATATTAATCCCAAAATTATTAAGAAAAATAAATCTAAAAATTCTTGATTTATATTCTGTTGATTTGAATTAAAATTCATAGTATTCTGATTTAATCCAAAATTTCCTTTTTGAATATTACCAAAATTTTGAAAATTTTCTTGTATATTTCCTTGATTATTTGATTGATTATTTAAATAATTATAATTTGCTAAATTTGGATTTGATTGATTAAAATTATTATTAGAATTTCTTATATTATTTTTTTTATTCATTTCATCTTGTAACATATTTAATCTTTCCATTAATATACTTCTTTTTGTTAAATCATTTTGATTAAACTTTTTTATCAAATCCTCTTTTGATAATGGTCTTTCTATTGTATTCATATTATTTATAATATCCATTCTCTCATTTTCTCCCTTTTCCCTTAATTTTTGATATCTTTCTTCATTCTTATAATTATTATTATACTCTACATTTGGCATACCCCCATTATAAGATTTAACTGAATAACATTGTTCCTGATTATATCCTTTATTTCTCAAATATAAAGGAGTTGGATCTTTATCAAAAGCTACCTTTGTTAATTCTTCATGTTTCACATTGCGTTCTTCATATTTTTTTACAAAATCATCTCCATATACTTCTTTTAATGATGAATAAAAAACCATTTATTATATAAATGCCCTATTTATTAAAGAGAAAAAATAAAAAAATATTTACTCATTTTTATTTTCATTATTTTTTTATTTTATGTTTTTTTTAATTTATTTTATTCTTTATACTTTTTTTTTAATGCGAAAAAATAATCATAAAGAGAATATTTTTATTAAATAAGTATCAATTATAAATGATAGAAATACCTGTTCTCTATAAAAATATTATTATGTTAATTATTATTATTTTATTTTTATTATTTTTATCTGTTAATGAAAATTGGAACGATTTCCTTAATCGCAAAAAAACAATCAAATATATTATTCTTTTTTCTTTTATTTATTTAATTTATTATAACTTTAATATTACTCTTTTATGTTTACCTCTCATCCTTATTTTTTTCCTTAAAAATAATAAATTTAAAAATAATCTCTCCCACAATTCCAAATTTGGATCTTTCTATTCTTATATT
>JACCDO010354135.1_pt1 | contig 12071 bp, 11 predicted proteins | sample 7446101 | NCBI WGS metagenome assembly JACCDO01 (sample SAMN15323440, study PRJNA562643) | freshwater metagenome | isolation source: river surface water | place: USA:Blue River Watershed | collected 2017-08-16 | reverse complement strand
TTAATTTAGGAGCCACAAGAGAAAATCCTGAAACTGGCGAAGAAGAATTAATCTTAAAGAATAAGCCAAGAACCCCTGAAGAAATAATCCAGTCAGCAGTATTTAATTTTATTGCAAAATTAGATATGCAAACACTTAAGGAATGGCAATCAGGATTAACTCAAGCTAACAAATCAGAATTTGAAATTGATTTTTATGATAAACATATCCAGTCGAATGTGGTAAGGGAATATTCAAGAGGAGATTTTCAATTTAAAAATCCTGAAGCAAAATATTACACTTCAAGATGGATGAGTTTAGGTAAATATGTAGATCCTAAAGTTGTTGATTTTTTAATGAATTCAGTTGGTGGAATAGATATCTTATCAAAGTATGTAAATACTGGGATGGAGATCAAAGACCAAGACATATATGATAAAATTAAATCAAATAAGCAACTCTTTGCATCTTATTTAAGAAGTAGAGTAAATGCAGCAGAACAATCTCCAACTAATCTGAATCGAAAAGAATTTGCTGACTTAAAAGAATTTGGTAGAAGAGATTTATTTTTAGCATATGTTAACACAGGAAAGGTTTATTTTCCTGAAATACAAGACGATCTAGAATTAGCAAGGTTGCATTTACAAGCAAAATTAGATAAAAATTTCACATTGAGTTACGAAGAAGTAGAATATGTTTTCTTTGTTGATAAAAATGAAGATAGATTGATAAAGGTTCTTAAACAAGGCAATCAACTTAGCGAAGAAAGATATAATGTTATCAAAGACAACCCAAAATTGCTTTCAATTGCTTTGAGTGAAGCACCAATGTACGGTGTATACCCTCATTGGATTAAAGATGCAAGAAAAAAAGTTTTCACTTTAGATGATGTAAATTTAGTTAAAGCTTTTGCAATTAAATATGGTTTTAGTGCTGATGAAATAAAATTAGCAAAACGATATGGTTTTGAAAACGCAGCAAAATTTACCGTTTTGATGCGTACAGCAGACAGCGAAATAGTTGAGTTATTTGATCCTGAAAATCCAGATGATGTTAGTATTTTAAACCAATTAGGACAAATTGATCTAGTAGACCCATTTTTGTATGATGAAAGATGGAGCAATTCTCCAGTCTTATCCTGGGCTAAAGATTTAAGTTATGCAATAAAAATTAATAATATTGATAACACTTTAGATGATGGCAAAACTGTAAATTATGAAATGCTGCCAGAAACTCCAATTCAAATGCTATTGTTTTTCATTATTCACAGTGGACAAATGCCATTAACAGTATTCCAAGATTATAATTATGAATTAGAAGAAGAAGATAAGGAAAATTTAAGAAGAGTTTATCTTGAATTTAATTCTGCAATAAATAATTTAGATTTTTGGCACGATTTTATAGAACAATTCCCATTATTGCTAAACAACTCGGGTATAGCGGACTTTACAGCTTATTTTATGATACTCCGATTTATTCCTGAACAATTTCTTGAAGATGATATTATCTTAGATTTTATTGGCAAAAATGATATATTAAACAAAAATAAAAGTTACTACCTAAATCAAATAAATTTTTCAGAACATCCTAAATTGTTAGATCTTTTAGCTGAAAAATCTAAAAATAATTTTAGTGAAACTTTAAGAAGTTTAGGCCAGAGCTCAAAATATGCATATATCGAAAAAGCTCTTGAAAAAAATAAACAATCTATAAAGTATTTGGAAAATATAGGTAATTTATCAGCAAGAGATAGATTCAATGTAGTTGAAGTTTACTTAAACCTTTATCCTGAAGATCGAGATAGATTACATATAACAAATCCTAATATAATTACATATTTGTTATATGGCAAGGTGAATATCCATTATCAACTTTGGCTCTTGAGAAATTTACCTGAAGCTGTTAAATCTTACATATTGACTACAGCAAACTTAAGAGATTTTGCTCCAGAAGTAAGAGCATCAATGAAGCAAATGTTCCCAGACTTAGCTTATAAAATTGATTTTTATGAACAAAATAAATATGGGGTAGGTGAATATTTTGATGAAGAAACAGAAGAAGTTGTCCAAGCTCCAAGACCTGCACCAAAACCTATGAGTGATGAAGAGCTGGGTGCGGATCTTCGAAAAATGTTTCAAGTTCAAGATCCTTTTGCGCCAGACGATGAAGATGAAGAAGAACCAGTTGTTGCATCAGTAAATCTTATGGTGAAAATTGCTCAAAAGTTAGATTCTAAAAAGAATTATAAGTTAGCAGATAAGTTTATAAATATATTGAGAAAATACAATGTTTAATAATCGTATAGTAGTAGCAAATAAAGATTTATTTATTTCAATTTTCAAATCAGTTGGAAAAGATTATAACAACTATAAAGAAATTGTCAATAATTATGGTTCTGTCTTTAAACCTATTGCTGCTTGGATGTTAGCAAGAGATTCTGATGAATTTGCTATTAATGACATAGTTAGTCATCTCACTGAATATATCAATATAAAGAAATTAAATCCAGCCAATATTAAAGTAACTAGAAATGATGTTGTTATAAACGGTGAATCTTCTCCCAATTTAGAAGAGTTTATCAATTTTGTTCACGGAAATTTTCCTGTAGTAAGACAACAAGTTGTTCAAAAAAGAGATGAAAATTTAGAGCATATTCCTGTTCTTACTGGTGATGGAATTAAAATTTACAAAGTTGAACAAGCCCAGGATAGTAAAGAGTTAGCTGCTGACACTTCTTGGTGTATTGCCTACAAAGGTCCAAATAATATGTGGCAGAGCTATAGAAATAATCAAGCTGCTACATTTTTTATTGTATGGGATGAGAATCCACCAACTCCTAATCAAAGAAAAGTTGCATTACAATATAATGCTAGAGACGTAAATATTACTGATATTGTTAATAGAACTGGACCAACTTTAACTAATGACATTTCTTTTGAATATAATGGTCAAACTATAACAGGAAGAGACATACCTACTTATCTTACTTATTTAAGAAGTAAGGGGGTAAATATAGATGCAACAACAAAGAATCCTGAAACTGGTGATGAAGAAAAAATCTTAAAAAATAAGCCTATAACTCCAGAAGAAAAATTATTAACTGATTTATCTGGGTTTGCAAAATCTTTCAAAAATTCAAGTGTAGAATCTCCTTTCACTGAAGATGATATTAAAATGTGGTCAACTGGTAAGTTTGAATTAAAATTTCCACCAAGCCAGAGAGATCTTGGTTATTTTATTGAAGACAATGGAAAATATAAAGCGTTTTTAAATGGAGTAACTTTGAGATCGAGTATTACTATTCCTGAAGAATTTGTATTAGAAAAAACTCCTCTAATTAAAAGTCCAGATAAAGATTTATTTTCTTCTATCACTATACAAACTGATGACGCTAAAACATATTTATCAAAATTTATTGGTACAGGTTGGATAATGCCTGACAATATTTTCAATTATGTTTTTGAAACTCCTGGTGGAAATGATATTTTAGTACAGTATGTTAATACTGGCTTACCTCTACCAAAAACTCAAACTGACAAGATTAGCAGAAACAGACAATTATTAAATTCTTACTTAAAACAACAACTTGCTGGAGTTGAGCTAGGCCATAATAATGATTTTGCATTCCTTGAATACTTCGACACCAATAATGAAGAAGTGAAGCAACTTGTATTAAATAAAGCTGGATCAACATTCTTAAATAATTTCCCTGAAAAATGGTCTGTTGCTCTTCCGCAAATTGGACTAAGACAAGCACAAAAAGATACTGAAGTAGATTTCAAAGATGAATTTGTAAACAAACTCGCTATTATCAAAGGTGTAAGAAGTGTTTACAAAAAATACCCAACTTTAGAAAATACAAGATTGTTATTACACGTTCCAGAAGCGATTAAACCTTTGTTGGATAAAGCAAGAAATGAAAAATATCCAATGCAAATGTTTGAGCACATCGTTGACATTAAGCATTGGTCACATTTATGGTATATTGTTCCTGAAGAATTTAAGGACAATCCTGAATTTATAATTTATAAAGCAGCAGACAAAGCTGCCAATCTTGATGAAAAAGAATACGACAAACTTGTACTTCAGCCTGAAAATCTTTTAAATAATTTGTCTAAAACTATTTATTTGATGAATGATCATTTTGAAGTGGTCAATGATAAAGATAAAAATAATGTAGAGTTCTGGAAATCATCTATCGAAAATTTTGACAAATTAGTTGGTACTATTTTCAAAAACATTCATCTTTTTCATCCCGTAAAAGATGATGATGACGATGAAGACTATGACAATGATGATGAAGAGGAAAATCCTGATAAACAATACGAACAATTGGCACACTTTATGTATTATTTGCCAAAAGAAGTATTTTCTTCACAGGAAATTGCTAATTCAGTAAAGTCTAATGCAAGCACAGACTTGAAAAATATACTATTTAGCAATGCAAATAACATTGAGACATATGAGTTATATTTTAAGAACATAAGTGAATTTTTAAGTTCTGGTCAAGCTTGGAGAAGCGATATATATAAAAAACCTAATACTTTTATTGTTAATTTAATTGAAAGCAATAATGATGAAAATTTATTATTTGAGCTTGTGAAAGCTATGACTCAGAATTTTTGGGGTCTGTCTAATTTAGAAAAATTGGCTTCTTGGTATCCAGAGATATTAAATAAATTTTCAGATGACACTTTACTTAAGATTTTTAATTCAAATGGACAAATTATGTCTGATAATATGACCAATATTTTAAGGCAAATAAAACCAAAATTCTTTATGGATTGGATCACGTACTTTACAACAACTCCTCAATTTAAACAACAGAATCCAGAATTATTTCAGAATTTTTCCAAAGAAAAAACTCAAATAATTAGAAATCTTAACCTTGAAAGAGAACAAGCAATGGAAAGGCTTCGTCTACCGCAAGCTCCTCAACCAAATCAAATTCAAGAAAATTTTGAAGAAGATGAAGAAGATGAAGAAGATGAAGAAGATGTATTAGCTTCTGTCAAATCTATGCTAAAAATCGCTCAAAAACTTGACTTTAAAAAAGAATATAGGTTAGCAGATAAACTAACCTATATTATAAGAAAAAAGACTTAATTTTATTTATTCAAAATCATCTGGTATAACAAGTTCTTCCTCATCATCCACTATTTGGGGTTGTTGATTTTTTCTATGTCTTGCTAAATTGAACGATCCACCTTCTGGAAGATCTTGGAATCTTAGTTGAGTTGGTGCTTCGTATGTATTAGTCAATAGTGACATTGGTGCTTTATATGTCTCAGGAATGTCTGTAGTATCCGGTAAAGTAAATATCATTCCAAATTTATTTTGAAATTTTTGTACTATTGGATTGTCTCTATAGTTAGAATAAATTTGTTTAGCAATTTCTGTTTTTAATCTAAATTCAGAATCTTGCATTTGCGCAAATGCTTTTTTTGCATATTCATTCTCATCTTCAAAACGCTCATATTTATCGTCATATGGATTTCTAACACTTTCTGAAAACTGATTGAATGATTCTGCAAAATTAAACACTAAGTCTAACAATGGATTATTTCTTAGTATTTGTTGGGCTTTTTGTTTTTTATAGTCTTCGTAATTTTCGTATCTATGGACATAATATGAATGTTGCTTGTAAAAATCTTCTTCTGATTCATAGACATCATCAATCATTAAATCAAGTTTATTATATCCAACTTCTGATATAATATCTGCTAAATTCTCAAAGTTATAATCATCTAACTCGTATTTCTCTCTTAAGCCCTTATCAAGCGTTTCTGTTGTTTCTTTGACTAACTCATCCATATTAACATTTTCAAGATTTTGTCTCTCAAATCCATCTTGGTCAAATTCAGTCGGTCCAATACCAAAACGAGAAAATTGAGTATTGTCGTACCCATCACCATAATCAGCTAAGTAAGGACCATAAGAAAACTCGTGTATTGAATATCCAATTTCTTTTGGACCTGTTTCCCAATAAGTTTCTGCAGGATACCAATCTCTGGCTCTTTGATGGGCAATTCCTTCTCCAGATTCTTTTTTAATACTGTCATTGCCTTCGAAAAATTCTTTAATTTTTTCTACTTGTTCATCATCATCAACAGATTTATTACTTGGTCCCTTGATTTGTTTTACTGCACCACTTTTGTCTACTTCAATTGTAGCTTGAGGATGATTATATTTATCTCTCAAGGAATAAATAGTACAGTCTCCATACTTGACACTATCTGCATATGAACCTACACAGTGATGCATAAAGTTGCCTTCGACATCCAAATCATTAGGATCATCCACTCTTACCATCATAGATCCATCTTCAAATCTATGAACAATCTTTTCATCAACTATATTTCCAGATTCATCTCTTTTGAATGGTAAATAGAATTTTCCAGATCCTCTTTTTGTCATAGCATTGTGCCATTCAACAGAATCATCATAAGCTTCTTGGAATGATTTTGTTCCGAGATTATAGTTAGGATTGTCTAAAGTGTGTGCTCTAAAGAAGTCGTGAACTTCATCCAAATCATCCTTAATTCCAGCGTAGCCAGTTATTGATTGCTTGTATTCCCATCTGTCGTCATTAGGATCGTCTGTAAGTTTGTTTGCTCTCAATAGCTTATATTGATACAAAGCCCAACTTTGAAATCTGGGATCATAATCTTTAACAAGTTGCTTTTCTTGGCTTGAGGGCTTATAACCGGATTGAAATAAACTTTTCAAATCATCAATCAACATAGAAGGATTTTGATTCAACGCACCAATAGCTTTACCTTTTTTATCATCAGGAAGATTGGTTACAAAATTAATTATCTCTTCATTAACGCCTTTTGTTTTTAAGGCATTTATTGTATCTTCTATTGCTGCTAAAATTGTTCGGTTATACCACATATTACTTAGTTCTAGGTGCTGTAGTTTGAACAGGCATAGGGGCAATAGGAGCAGGTTTAGCTACAGGCATTGGCATTGGTGCAACAGGCATAGGCATCATTGGCATAGGCATTCCTGGCATTGGAGCTACAGGCATTGGCATTCCTGGCATAGGCATTCCTGGCATCATTGGCATTTTTGGCATACTTTCTTTATATTTAGCTTGGAATTGAGGAATATTCTTTATCGAAACTCCATTTACATTTGCTCCTGAATTTGCAGCTGAATCCATAGCCTGAGCAAATGAAGCAATTCCATTCTTACCAACTATTGAATTTAAATAGTTTGTAAGTTCTTGATCACTCTTGAAAGTCAAAGTGTTTTGAGCAATCCTATCCACTTTGTCTGCCAATGAATAAAGATTTCTTGAGTCTAAAATTTGTGCCAATTTAAATAATGAAGATTTCACTTGTTACCTCGTTATATTAAGTTTCTGAGATAATATAAAACCCTCCTTGCAGAGGGTTTATTCATTACACAACCATAAGTAATTATTGATCTTTTGAACTACATCACAACTAGTTTCATAAAATCCACCAAGAGAATTCTCCACTTCTAAATGTAAATCTAGTTCATCAATAATATTAGAGATAGATTTGTGAGAAACATTTAACTCTCGTGGTTGCCAAATATTATCTATTTTTTCATAAGAACAGCTTTTATTTTCATATAAAAAATCTTTCATAAGTTCTTCAAAATCTACTTTAGATTCATCAAGTCTTTGAGTTTTTATTAGCTTGTAAAAATCTTTTTCTGAAAAACATCTATTGTTTTCCGTCATACATTCAATGAAAACTACAGCAAAGAATTCTTCCATAAACTAATTTTACCACACTCAACTTTTTTATAAAGATTTATTCTTAGAAGCTATGTCTGTATGTACAAAAATAATATGCTTAAGAAGTCTTGTTCTATAGAAGAACCATTTTCCGCAAATAAAATGTATGCTCCAATTGCTCGTGGAAAAATGGTAAAAAGCAAAAAGTATAATGACTGGATAGCAAAAAATGTTTCTATAATAAGAGAAAATCTTATGCCAGCAACCCAATTTCCAATAGATGTCGAAATACTAATAATGGCAGACTATAGATGGAAACTAAAATGTGATGCTGACAATATCATCAAACCACTCGTAGATCTTCTTGTTCGAGCAGAGATAGTTCCCGACGATAAAACAAGATATATCAATTCAGTCAAAGTTAGATATTTACAGGGTTTTGGTTCTCCCGTAACTTGCATATCTTACACAGCAACCGAAGATTAATAACTTGCCCAGGCTAAATAGAATATTGGAATAAAAATTGCTAATACAGTAAGTAATACCATAATGCAAATTATCAACTCCATTGGTGATAACTTAAGTTTCATTTCTTCCCTCCAAATTTATTATTCTTAGGGAATCAATCTGCTACTTTCATATATGTATAAGAAAAATTATGCAAAACAAACACGTAGTTATAGTACATAACAATGAAGATCGTAATATTTTTATTAATAAATTAAAATACCCAAAAACTGTCTATCACGTTGGCAATGATTTACAAGATGGTGAAATTCCTATGGATCCTTCAATGGGATTTCCAGCGATTATGGCTACTTGGATTTTAGAAAACTATGACAAATTACCTGATTTCGTAATCTTTGCCCAACCAAATCCTTATGATCACGTAATAGAACCATTATTAGCTTTAGACTGTACACTAACTGCAGATTGGGGTTCATTCTCATACGGCAGATCTATTTACAATCAATACTCTACAAACTGGGTTAGATATAATCCCATTAGAACAATATTACACGAGTTTGGAATTCATTTTTTCAATGACAATAATGTAAGCAAAAATATTTATTTCTTTTATCCAGGAGATCATTTCTACATTTCTAAGAAGAGAATTTTAGAAAGATCAAAAGAGTTTTATGAAAAATTTATTTATTGGGATAATCAAGAGAACTACTTTAATCTAGTTAACTCTGAAGTAAAACCATTGCACTTTTGGCAAGATTTAGATAAATACTTCCCTGAACATAAACACCTTTCAAGAGATGAAAAGTTCAAGAAATTTGCTTCTCCTATCCCTGGAAGAAACTGGGGGTATTTTGGATATACAACTGAAGTTCTTTTTTCTTACTTATTTGGTGACAAAGAATTTATAAATACAATCAATCTTGGTCAAGCTAGTATTGGAAATAAACTATACTTTGATACAACTAAAAACTCTTACAACTCACAATTTAAGTTTGCAAGATTCCCATTTAGTTTAAATCCTTCTGAAACATATATAAACTTTAAATTATTTGAAAATAATTGATTTGATTTTGATTGTCCGAATTACTTAAAATGGAGAGAAGCATTAATCGAACAAACTTATTTAGAAGGGAAAAATAGGGGATTTAATGCTGAAGATTTGTTAGAACTATACACACAGTACGGATACAAGCACGTTTCTTATTAAAGTTCTTTGTAAGCTTTTTGCACTAACTCATTCCCATCTAATCGCATTTCTGGAAGTTCATTGACACTAAACCAATGAACTTCCTCTAAATCATCATCAGCTTGCGCATTTCCAGAATATTTTTTGCATACATAAATATTAACAATTTTTTCTTCGGAAATTTTTGAATAGAATAGCTTTAAGTCACTTACGTCAAGATTAGTTTCTTCTTTGAGCTCTCTTACTGCAGCATCTAAAGAAGATTCATCTGTGTTAGCATGGCCTCCAGGTAACCAAAATCCATTAGGTTTTTTTCCAAGTAAAACTTTATCGCCATCAAACACAAGAACTAAACTAACTCTTCTAACCATTGAATATCTATACCACATATATTTTTATTCTGGTTTAAAAAAGAAAAATCCCATCTGATACAATAGCTCAAAGGAAAAACTTTTGCTTTTGTACAATAAAGCTAATAGGAGATATGATTATGAAAAAGTGTTTAAAATGTAATGTTGACTTACCTAACATAATTACTGTTGATGGTAAAAGACATAATATCTGTAATAGAAAGTTCTGCTTGGATTGTTCGCCATTTAAACAACATAATACTAAAAACTTATTAGTATATGAAATTGAACAAACAATAAAGATTTGTCCAAAATGCAAAATCGAAAAATCTATAGATGAATTTTATAGAAGACGAAGTGATGCTAATTGTTCTACTTATTGTAAATCTTGCACAACAATTGAAACAACTGAAAGACAAAGAGCAATAAAGCAAAAAGCAGTTGATTATTTGGGCGGAAAATGTTCTATTTGCAATTATGATAAATATACTGGAGCATTAGAATTTCATCATATAAATCCAGCTGAAAAAGATTTCACTATAGCAGAATTAAAACTTTCATCTTTTGAAAGAATTAAATCAGAACTTGATAAATGCCTTCTTGTATGCGCAAACTGTCATAGAGAAATTCACGGTGGAATAATAGAAATACCCCCTAAAAATTAGGGGGTATTTTATACTCCGTAGTCGATTCGAACGACTGGCCCACATCTTAGAAGGATGTTGCTCTTCCGCTGAGCTAACGGAGCATATCAAACTTACAAACTAATTATACCACAACTTTACATTTGTGCACTAACAACTTGAACTTTTTTCTTTGAACTCTCAAGTTTATATTCAATTGTCTTGCCAGTATTCAAATAAATATTCAACCATCGATTTAATTCTTTCAATTGAGCATAAGTCATTTCAAGACTTTTCTCCTCAAAATTCTCATCAACAATTGTAATCTTGTGTTTCATACGGATAGCATACCACGATTCAGGTATAATGCAAGTAAGATGAAAATAATTGATATCTATAATTTGCCAAGACAATCTTCATACGATGTTGAACTTATTTTACGTCTCAAAGATTGGGGAAGAAGTATTTTTCCTGCTCAAAATAATATCGGAATTAATTGGGCATTACTGAAGAAAAATGTTCCTGGCCTTCAAGCGTTTTATGTTGAAACTGAATTGAATAAATTTTTCACTATTAGCTTTAATGATAAGAAATTTATTCTTGTCAATTACGATAAGGTTATGCAAATATATACTCCTTATTGCACAGATCCAAATTTGTATGAAGTAATGATGAAACTATTAATTGCTCATTCAGATTTATCCTATTGTCATTTTGCAGCAAATGAAGAAGATAATGTAATTTGCCCAAACGATGATGGATATTACAATGAATGTGATGATTGAGTATAATAACACTATGAAGAAAGCACTTATCACAGGAATCAATGGTAGTGGCGCAACTTATTTAGCTGAACACCTTTCAACAATCTCAGACATTCAAATTCAAGGTATTTCAAGATGGCATACTGATAGAAAAAACAAAACAGGAGTCTTTTCTAAAGTGCAAATGTTTGAATGTGATCTTAATGATCTTGGAAGTGTCATTAGAACTCTTGAAGTTGCACAGCCAGATTATATATTTCACTTGGCTTCTAACGCTAATGTAAAACTTTCTTTTAGTAGTCCTAGCTCAATTTTCAATAATAATGTCAACGGAACTTTGAATTTATTAGAAGCATTGAGAATATTAAATCAGAAACCAATGATTCAATTTTGCGGAACTTCTGAAGTATACGGACAAGTTAGAGAAGATGAAATTCCAATCAAAGAAACTCAATCAATCGATCCTGTCAATGTTTATGCAATTAGTAAATTAACACAAGAAAAATTAGTTAAATCATATTTAAGATCTTATGATATTCCGTGTGTCATTACTCGTGCTTTTGGATACATCAACCCTAGAAGACCTGACATTTTTTCATCCGCATTTGCAAAACAAATTGTAGATATTGAACGTGGTAAACAAGATATTTTATTTCACGGTAATCTTGATTCTGTTCGCACTCTTTTAGATGTAAGAGATGTTGTTGATGCTTATTGGGTAGCTGCAGAAAAATGTGAAATTGGAGAAGCTTACAACATTGGTTCTACAGTTCCAGTAAGAGTTGGAGATTTCTTAGAAGAATTGAAGAAACAAGCTAAATGTAAGATTGTATCTAAAGAAGATCCTAACTTGCTCAGACCTGTAGACGTTACGTTGCAAATTCCAAGTGTAGATAAGTTTTATGAAAAAACAAACTGGAAACCTAAATACAATATAGAAGATAGTGTTCAACTTCTTCTTGACTATTATAGAAATCAATAAAAAAG
>JACCDO011252037.1_pt1 | contig 12074 bp, 13 predicted proteins | sample 7446101 | NCBI WGS metagenome assembly JACCDO01 (sample SAMN15323440, study PRJNA562643) | freshwater metagenome | isolation source: river surface water | place: USA:Blue River Watershed | collected 2017-08-16 | reverse complement strand
TTTGCAAAGGCAAACACAACAGCTGGTGGCCAATCAAATATTGGGCAAAATCAATGGCGCGGTAGGCAACTTTAATGCGCACTTAGCCGCTTACCCCGAAGTCGATTGGGAAGCGTTTGCCAAACGCTTTGTCGAGAGCTTGGGCCTAGGCTATAACCCGCTGACGATACAAATTGAGCCGCATGATTATATGGCTGAGCTGTATCAGAACGTGATGCGCATCAATACCATTTTGATTGATTTGGATCGCGATATTTGGGCCTATATCTCTGTCGGCTATTTCAAACAAAAACTGAAAGATGGCGAAGTCGGCTCGTCCACGATGCCGCATAAAGTAAACCCGATTGATTTTGAAAACTCTGAGGGAAATTTAGGTGTGGCCAATGCCTTGCTAGGCCATTTGGCAGAGAAACTCCCTATCTCGCGCTGGCAGCGCGACCTGACTGACTCGACCGTGCTGCGCAACATGGGCGTGGCCATGGGTTATTCCGTATTGGGCTATCAAGCTTGTTTGACTGGCTTAAATAAATTGGAAATTAATCCAGCGCGTTTGGCAGAGGACCTAGACAATAGCTGGGAAGTGCTGGCAGAGCCGATTCAAACCGTGATGCGCCGCTATGGTTATCAAGACCCGTATGATACTTTGAAGCAATTCACCCGAGGCAAAGCCATAAGCAAGGCGGCTTTGCATGAGCTGATTCACTCTTTAAATATTCCTGAGCATGCCAAACAGGCGTTGCTAGCCTTGACCCCAGCCAGCTATGTGGGCAAGGCGGCTGAGCTAATTAAACATATTTAGCTGAATCATATTTTTTGAAACATAAAAGCCTATGCAAGAAATTCTAGTTTTATATTATTCCCGTGGCGGCGCCGTCAAAGAGATGGCACAGGTGATTGCGCGTGGCATTGAAAGCGTCAAAGGGGTCAAGGCGCGGATACGCACGGTGCCGAATATTTCCGCCAACTGCGAGGCTAGCGAACCCAATATTCCTGAGCAAGGTGCGCCATACGCAGAATTATCCGACTTGCAAGAATGTATAGGTTTGGCTTTAGGCAGCCCTACCCGCTACGGCAATATGGCGGCGCCTTTGAAATATTTTATTGATAGCACCACCCCGCTCTGGCTAAACGGCAGCTTAATCGGCAAACCTGCGGTGGTGTTTACTTCTTCTGGTTCTTTGCATGGCGGCAACGAAACCACCCTAATCACCATGCTATTGCCCTTGCTGCATCATGGCATGACCATCTTAGGCTTGCCCTATTCCGAACCCGCATTGGCTTCTACCCGCACCGGTGGTACGCCATATGGCGCCAGCCATATTGGTGGCGCGATGGATGACCAGCCCTTAAGTGAAGAAGAGCGGCAGCTTTGTTTGGCCTTGGGCAAACGTTTGGCTGAAACCGCACTCAAATTGGCTTAATGGCAAGTGTTCTAGTAAGCGCCCTATTGCTAGCCAGCTGCTCTCATTGACTAATCCATATTAACAGGCCATCGCATGCTCCCTTATCGTATTCACCAATTGCGCTACTGCGCCAGCATTAGCTTAATCAGCCTGATACTGCTGTGTTTGGCATGGGAGTCTTTTCTGGCGCCGCTGCGTGCTGGCGGTTCTAATTTAATTTTAAAAACCTTGCCGCTATTGCTGCCGCTATTTGGCATTTTGCGTGGCAAGCGTTATACCTATCAGTGGTCCAGCATGATGATTTTGATTTATTTTACCGAGGGCGCGGTGCGGGGCTTTACTGACCAAGGATTGAGCGCGCGCTTGGCGCTGATAGAGGTAGGCTTGAGCTTGCTATTCTTTTTTAGCGCGATTTTCTACGCCAAATATAGCCGCCAACTGCAACAGTAAAAGACGGCAAGGCTTGCCGTCTTTTGATAACTTGGCTATGCATCATGGCAAGTCTAATGATGGCAAATCTAGCGCAGGCAAATCTAATAAAAGACAGTTTGCTTAGTGATGGTTGCGACTAGAGATTGCTTATAGATTTTTAGTCGAGAAGGTCAGCGTCGCATTGGTGCCGCCAAAACCAAAGCTATTGGAAAGCGCGGTTGCTATGCGCACATTATCCATACGTTGACGCACGATATTCAGCCCTTCAGCGGCTGGATCTAGCTTGTCGATATTGGCTGAAGCCGCGATAAAGCCATGTTGCATCATAATCAGCGTATAAATCGCCTCATTCACCCCAGCCGCACCCAAAGCGTGACCAGATAAGGATTTGGTTGAAGCAATCGCCACATCGCTATTGCCAAATACCGCGCGAATTGCCTCTAATTCTTTGACATCGCCCACCGGCGTGCTAGTGCCGTGGGTATTGATATAGTCCACTTTATCTACGCCCTGCATGGCCAGTCGCATACAACGCTCTGCACCCTCACCACTGGGGGCGACCATATCGTAGCCATCAGAGGTCGCGCCATAACCCACCACTTCGGCATAAATCTTGGCGCCACGTGCTTTGGCGTGTTCATATTCTTCTAACACTAAAATGCCACCACCACCGGAAATCACAAAACCATCACGGTCAGCGTCATAGGTGCGTGAGGCTTTTTCTGGGGTTTGGTTATATTTGCTGGATAGTGCGCCCATGGCGTCGAATAAGAAAGACATGGTCCAATGCTCTTCCTCTCCGCCACCCGCAAAAATAATATCTTGCTTGCCCAACTGAATCTGCTCAACGCCAGCGCCTATACAGTGCGCGCTGGTAGAACAGGCGGAACTAATGCCGTAATTAACGCCTTTGATTTGCGCGCCTGTCGCCAAACATGCGGCTATCCCACTAGACATGGTTTTGGTAACCATATAAGGACCAACACGACGCACCCCTTTTTCTGCCAAAGTATTGGTCGCTTCCAACATGCTTTCTGTGGAAGTGCCACCAGCCCCAACGATCAAGCCGGTGCGTATATTAGACACCAAATGCTCAGGCAAACCCGCATCAGCAATTGCTTCTTGCATGGCTAACCAAGCATAGGCGTGGCCTTTGGCCATAAAACGGAATAATTTTCTGTCTATCAGCGCTTCGATGTCTAAATCTTTAATCGAACCAGCCACATGGGAGCGCAATCCACGCTCGGCATATTCGGCTTGATAGGCAATACCTGACTTGCCCTCAAACAGGCTTTGTTTGACTTGTGCTACGTTATTTCCAAGGCTAGAAACGATTCCCATGCCTGTGACTACCACGCGACGCATTGCTCTCTCCCTATAGCATCGATTAAGGCAATATTAAAAATGATCGGTGCTGGTAAACAAACCAACCCGCAAATCATTGGCCACATAAATTTCTTTGCCGTCCAATTCCATTCTGGCATCTGCAATCCCCATCACCAGTTTGCGCATAATGACACGCTTCAAGTCTATGATGTAAGTGACTTTTTTACCAGTCGGCAACACCTGCCCACTAAACTTGACTTCGCCCGCCCCCAAAGCACGACCTTTACCGGGGCCGCCCTTCCAGCCTAGGAAAAAACCTACCAATTGCCACATGGCGTCTAATCCTAAACAGCCTGGCATCACGGGGTCACCTTCAAAATGACATTGAAAAAACCATAAATCTGGTTTGATATCCAGCTCTGCCACAATCTCGCCCTGACCATATTTGCCACCCTCAGAGGAAATCTTGACGATACGATCGAACATCAACATAGGCGGGAGAGGCAGTTGTGCATTGCCGGCACCAAACATTTCGCCTCTGCCACAGGCTAGTAATTCCTCATAGCTAAAACTATTTTTATTTTGCATTGCATTTGGCGAGCTAGTTTGCATCTAAATTTCCAGATTAAAAAATATCCGCTATTTTCGCTTGAAATACACTCTTAGCGAAAGGGTTTATTCAAATTATTTGTGTATTGTATGAAACTTTTTGCTTGGGTGTATTGGTCTGTTTACAGGGTAGGCCTTTATGTTTACTATCCCCCCTTTTACTTTTTAAACGCATCTACTGGGTACAGGACACTCCATGAGCAAAAAAAATCTGCAAACTTGGCGCGCACACGCACACAATCTGGAAAAGGAAATCAACAAAGTCGTGGTTGGTCAACAACAAGCTATACGCTTGATTACCACAGCCATTTTTTCGCGCGGCCATGTGTTGCTAGAGGGCGATGTCGGGGTAGGTAAAACCACCTTGCTTAGAGCGTTTACCCGCTGTATCGGTGGCGGCTACCAGCGTATTGAGGGCACCATAGACCTGATGCCTAACGATTTGATTTATCACACTTATTTGGGTGAAGATGGCAAACCGCACGTGACCCCAGGCCCATTGCTGATGTCTGGTGAAGATTTATCTATTTTCTTCTTTAACGAAATCAACCGCGCTAGACCGCAAGTGCACTCGCTATTGCTACGAGTGATGGCAGAACGCACGTTGTCGGCATTTAATAAAGAATTTCATTTCCCGCATATGTTGGTGTTTGCCGACCGCAACCAAGTAGAACGCGAAGAAACCTTTGAGATTCCATCTGCCGCACGTGATCGCTTTATGATGGAAATCCCTATCGTGATTCCTAAAGACGAAGACATTATGGAAGCTTTGGTGTTTGATACCCGCTACCACAATGTGGACGCGCTGATTGACCAACTAGAACCGAATATCGTTGAGTTTAATCAATTAAATGACATCGCTGGTCTGATACAGAGCACCGTAGAAGCCAGCCCAACCTTGAGAAAGTATGCCCTGCATCTGTGGCAAGCCACCAAATCCCCTGCCGAATACGGCATTAAAATCCCTGGGGTAGATATCAATCGCCTAGTGCTTGCTGGCGCCAGTCCACGCGGTATGAGTATGATGTTGCGGGCGGCACGGGTGAACGCTTGGTTAAGCGACCGCGATGCAGTGACGCCTGAGGATATCCACGCAGTATTCCATTCCACTGTGGCTCACCGCTTGGTGTTTAGCCCAGTGTATGAGATGCGCCGTACCGAAATTGCCAGACAGTTGCTCGATGGCATTTTGCATAGCGTCAGCGCACCTTAGTTAAATGCCTGATACGCCCTATGTATCCTGATATTCCGCAGTTTAACTACCATTTGGCATGGCGCTCGCGTGGCTACCATACTGGCCGTCATGCCAGCATACAGCGCGGCATGGGCATGGAGTTTCGTGGCTTAAGTAATTTATTGTCCTACCCCGACCCACGACGCATTGATATACGCCAGACCATTAAAGACCCGCTGGAACAAATCTATGTGCGCATCTACAACCAAAAGGGCGCCACCCCAGTGTTCGCCATTGGTGATATTTCTGGCTCTATGAGTTTTGGTCAAAGCCAATCCAAAGTCAGCTTGATGGCGCAAATCGCCCAATCCATCGCGGTATCTGCCACGAATAACAGCGACCCGTTTGGCTTAATCGTGTTTGACGACCAAGTGCGCGAAGAAATGCTATGCCCTACTTCGCTTAGACCGCAGATGGCCTTGGACCAGCTGGCTGAGTTGCAACATTATCAAGCGCCTCAAGTGGGTGGTGCAGGCTTGCGCGAGGCTTATCGCTACTTGCCTAGAGAGCGCTCGCTGATTTTCTTGATTTCAGATTTTCATATGCCGCAAGCGGTGCTGGAAGATACTTTGCTACAGATGTTGCATCACCATATTGTTCCAGTGGTACTTTGGGATAATGATGAATATCGCAATCTGCCTGATTTCGGCATTATCAATATCCAAGACCCAGAGACTGGCGAACAACGCATCGTATTATTACGCAAAGAGTTGCGTGAACAAATCGTGGCCAATTTTGAACAGCGCAGAAAGATTCTTAACGATTTATTTTTGCGCTATGACATGCCACCCTTTTTCGTAGAAGGTCATTTTGATTGCGACAAAATGAGCGAATACTTTTATCAATTTGCAGCGGCCTAATTATGTATTTATCACTCTCTAGAATTGTCTTTGTATTGTTCAGCTGCCTCATGCTCAGCCTGTTCAATCCCGCTTGGGCCAATGACCCACCCTCACCGGATATGCCGGAAAAGCTATATCAATTAAGCGTCAGCAATCCTGAGCGCGATGTTGGATATATCGTCGGCGATAAATTAGCGCGGCATATTGTGCTTAAAGTGAATCAACCCTATCAGCTGATTGAAACTAGCCTACCTATCGTGGGCTATGAGCGTCGTTATCAAGGCCAGATTATTGGCATCGAATTGCGCAATATCCAATATAGCAAACAGAAGTTTGATCAATACATCCAATACACCATAGATTTGCAGTATCAAGTGTTTGATAACGAAGCCACCGCTAAGATGTTTTTCTTACCTAAAGAAGTGCTGAAATTTCAAGGGACAAAAAGCGATGACATCGTGCAAATTGAAGTGCCCAGCTGGGGCTTCCGAGTGTCCCCTCTGTCTATCTTTGGCGCGGTTAAAATCGAACAAGATATGAGCGGCTTTCATCCGCTGTTCTTGATTGCGTCTTACCCAGAAAAACAAAAATTAGCGTTTAGCCTAAGCCTGCTAGGCATCAGCCTAATCGGGCTGGTTTATATCTTAGGCAATCGCGCCTGGTTGCCGAATATGGGCAGACCTTTTGCTAAAACTTATCGTCAGTTGCGCAAATTAAGCCATGATGAAACACAATTAGAATCCGCCCTGAGCTTGTTGCATAAGGCTTTAAATGAGGCTGGGCAGACCAGTATTTTTAGCGATAATCTAGATGTGCTGTATCACCGTATTCCCGCGCTGAAAAATATTGAGGGCGAGATACAGACCTTTTTTGCTATTTCACGCAAAGTGCTTTATGAAAACCAGATTTCGCAATTAGATGCGCCAGCCACTATGCAGTGGTTAAAACAGTTTTGTGTGCATTGCCGTGATTGTGAACGCGGCTTAAAGCCTGTGGCATGAAAGTGAGCCGATGTTAAGCTTTTTTGCCTATTTCTCTAATGCATGGATTTTGTGGTTTTTGCCACTCAGTTTATTGCCTATTTGGCTTAATAAAACCCATAGCCAAAATTATTCTTGGTCAGATTTATTGCCACATGACCGCTGGTCACGGCTGATTTCCTTGCTGCTTAAGGCGCTGGCTAGCCTGTCTATCGCCTTTATTATCATCGCTCTGTCGGGCCCGCACAGCTTAGAGCGTAAAGTCGAGCGTTTAGGGGTAGGCGCACAAATCGCGCTGGTATTGGATAGAAGCGCCAGTATGGACGACCCGTTTTCTGGCGGAGCGAGTGGCAATGGCAAAATCGGCGAAACCAAGTCTGCCGCGGCCAGCCGCATTATTTCTGACTTTATTCAATCGTGCCAAAACGATATGTTTGGCGTGGTCACTTTTAGTAATTCGGCGATGTATGTACTGCCGCTCACCGAAAATCGCGAAGCAGTTCTAGCCGCTGTGCGCGCCACTGCGGGCAATGCGCTATTCCAGACCAATATTGGTAGCGGCTTAACCAGTGCCTCTGAGCTATTTGCTAAATTGCCCGACTCAGGTTCACGGGTGATGATTTTGCTATCAGATGGTGGCGGCAGAATCGACGCCAATACGCAACAGAAAATTCTGGAGTGGCTAGAGCGTTATAAAGTCAGTCTGTATTGGATTGTGCTGCGCCAGCCTGGAGGCTTGAGTATTTTTGATACCAGCTATGTGCCACCAGAAGACGCTGCGTTGCCACCACAGATTGAGCTGAATATGTTTTTTAAGAAATTGCGCACGCCGTTTATCGCTTATGAAGCGGATGACCCTAAATCATTGGCTAGCGCGATTGCCGATATCAATCAGAAAGAAAAAAAACCGATACGCTATAAAGAAACCATCGCCGGCGCCGACTTTACCAATGTATTTTTAAGTTTGGCGTGTTTGTTTCTAATTGCCCTGTGTGTGATTAAATTTTTTGAAATTAGTACCTGGCATGGCGCCAGAGAGTCAGAAAGAGGATAAGCCTTATGTGGAAACTTCTTAGCACCAAGCAGCGGGTGATATTGCTCAGCGTCTTAGCTATCCTGAGTGCGCTGGCGAGCGCCTATCAGTTGCAAAGAATCGCTGAAATTAATGCTTTTAACCAAGCCATCTCCAACGCCAAACCTCCGATGACAGATGCGCAAAGTTTTGAAGCAAAATTTGCCACCGCTTATTGGTTAGCCAAGAGTGAGCGCTTTAAAGAAGCGACCTTGTTATTTAATAATCTGCTAGAAAAAGCCAACCCGCAGCAAAAAGCAGCGATTCAGCATAATCTAGGCAATATTTATTTCTTGCGTGGCATCGCCTTGAATGGCGCCAATATGGAAGTGGGCAAAGAAACGGAATATCTGTTACGGCAAGCCAAGGGGCTTTATCAACAAGCCTTACGCATCGATAACTCGTATTGGGGCACGCGTCATAATCTGGATAGATTGCTGATGGTATTGCCCGGCACCCCTACCCCAGGCGTGGGCGAGTCTGACTCACCCGGTCTGATTATGGGCAATATTCCAGTGGGCTTGCCATAATCATGTATAAAATCAAGCGCTTCTTTAAGATTATCGGCGCCCGCCGCGACATTTCTTTATTGTCTTCGGCGCTACTGTTATTGCTGATTGCCATGATCAATCCGGCGATACCGTTACCACACAATATCTATTCATATATGTTTGTGGTGGATATCTCACAGAGTATGAATACAGTAGATGCCAAGCTAGATAACAAGCTGGTATCGCGTTTGGATTACACCAAGAAAATGTTGCATGATATCACTGCCAACCTGCCCTGCGGCACCAAAGTCAGCGTCGGGCTATTTGCCGGCGTGAGCACGCCAGCCTTATATCACCCGATAGAAATTTGCAGCAATTACGCCGCTATCCAAGACACCATTAACCACCTCGATTGGCGTATGGCGTGGTCGGGCAATAGCCGTATCCGCGATAGTATGCTGGGCATCGCGCGCACCATACGCGCTTTTCCTGAGCCTGCCCAAGTGGTGTATTTCTCTGATGGTGAAGAAGCCCCAAGATTGCACGCTTTTAATACCGTCGATTTAAGCAATTTCCAAGGTGGCAATGGCTGGCTATTGGTGGGCATAGGTAGCGATGTCGGTACACCGATTCCTAAATTTGATGAAAAAAACCAACTGATAGGCTATTGGGCAAATGATAGTTTTGCTTTGCAACCAGGTATTGCGCAGATTTCTGAATCGAATATCGGGGCGCGTGATAACAATGTTGCCAGCTCAACTGGCGATCGCTTCTTATCTAAATTACAAGAAGCCTATTTGATAGACTTGGCGAAGTTGGTCAATGCGCAATATGTGCGTGGCGATAGCCTGCAAAAAGTGCTTTCTGCAATGAGCAATCAACCGCCAGCCAGACGCGATATCGCGCCATTTTCGGTGCGTTGGATTTTGGCTAGCCTAGCGGTGTTGCTCATCGTGCTGTCGTATTTGCCTAAAGACGTCATCGGCTATTTGCGCCAACTGAACAAGGCTAGTCGTGAAAAACTCAGCCGCTTGGCTTCCACTAGCTAACACTGAACTATTCTGGCGCTGAACTATTCTGGCGCTGGCGGCGATGCAATTGTTTGTGCCTGTCCGCTGTGGCGCAGTCCCCAAGTTAATCCCACCACCCACTCGCGCATTACCTCTGCATCACAAGCATCAGGCAAGATAATCAGCTGATGCCAGCGTTTATCGCAGACCATTTGCGGATCGCTCATCATTTGAAAGCGTAACAAAATAAAGCTATGGCATACCACGCTGTCAGGGTGTAGTTGTATTGGATATTGGCTGATTTGATCTGCGCTTAGCCTACGCCAAGCGACGATTTGCTGTTGGCTATCCAGCCGCAACCCTAACCAACTTTCCGGCTGCTGTAGCCATGCATAGCGTTGCAGCGCGTGCCATGTCAGCGCCATCACGGACAAACTGATTAAGCACTGCGCCAACCAGAAAATAGGCAAGCACCACACCGACAGCACGCCAGCGCCACCAATCAGCAGTAAAATAGCGCTGAGATAGCGGGAACGGCTAATATTTAACGGCGTCAAATGCATATCGCTTTAATCCCCACTGCGTGAATGATGAAGATTTAAAAAAGGAATCAGGATGGTATTTCAGCCTACTACATTACAAGCGCTTGGTGCGCACTATGATCAACAGCATTTAATCCATTATGGTCAGCCACAACAGGAATTACAAGCCGCCCAGCAAGGCAATGTGGTGGCATATTTAAGCCATTTAGCCCTGCTGCAAATTGAGGGCGAAGATAGCCTAAATTTCCTGCAAGGCCAGCTCACTAACGATATCCGTTTATTAGACGGCGCGCACACCCAATACGCCGGCTATTGCACCCCCAAAGGCCGTATGTTGGCCTTGTTTTTAGCTTTTGCGCACAGCGGGCATTATCATTTGCTGGCGCCTGTGGAACAGCTGGATTTTCTGATTAAACGTCTGCGTATGTTTGTGATGCGCTCTAAAGTGACCATACAAGATAAACGCGATGAGATTGTGGTGCTAGGCTGCGCTGGTCAGCAAATGCCTGCGCTATTAGCGCAACACTTTGCCCAAGTGCCACAACATGGCCATCAAATGGTGACCCACGACACGGCTACGCTGATTCGGCTGCCTAGCGAGCATCCTATGTTTTTACTATTTACCTCGACCAAGCTGTGCGACAACTTGCTAGCCGACTTGTTAAAACAAGCCCAGCCTGTAGGCAAACTCGCTTGGGACTCACTCAATATTCAAGCCGCGCTGCCGCAAGTGGTGAGTGCGACACAAGAATGTTTTGTGCCACAAATGCTCAATCTAGACGCGCTGAATGGCATTAACTTTAAAAAAGGTTGCTACACCGGCCAAGAAATCGTCGCCCGCACCCATTATCTAGGCACGGTCAAACGACGTATGCAAATCGCCCATCTAGCCAGCCAATTGGATATTCCGCCTGGTGCGCCTATACACACCGCACAAAGCCAAGACGCCGTCGGCATGGTGGTCAACGCCGCGCCTAGCTTGGACGGCGGGACTGATTTATTGATAGAAATTCGCTTAGATAATATTCAGGCGGAGGCCTTAAAACAAAACCCAGTGCAATATCAAGGTATGGACTTGAGCATTATTGCTACGCCATATCCACTGCCGTAATACACCTTTAAAAATTGCGGAGGCTGCTTATTTGTGGCGTTTGTGTTCGCGAGGAACTGGTTTGGCAGCTTCTTCGGATTGACTGACTAGGTCGGAGACGCTGTTGACCGGTTTTTGCGTGGGGCCGAGTTGGCTTTCATCAACGGTTTGATAAAACACCTCGTCTTGTTTGACCATGCCTAGCTCTACACGGGCACGTTCTTCGATGGCGGTGACGCCTTGTTTTAAGTCGCGCACTTCTTCGTCTAGTTGTTGATTGCGTTGCTTGAGGGTTTCGTTATAGTTTTTTTGCTGTTCGATTTGTTGATTATGCTTCCATACCGTTAACCAACTACCCTTACCCAACCACAAAGGGTATTGGATAAGGGCGATGAGTACTACGAATATCAGCGTGAGCGATTTCATATTGGCTTTAAATTATCCGCGTTTTAAGTGATAAAAAGCCGACATACCCGCATAGCTAGTGGCATCACCTAACTCTTCTTCAATGCGTAACAATTGGTTGTATTTGGCGATACGCTCGGATCTGGACAGAGAACCGGTTTTAATTTGCAAGGCATTGGTGGCTACTGAGATATCAGCAATCGTAGTATCTTCCGTTTCGCCTGAGCGATGGGAAATCACTGAAGTATAACCAGCGCGCTTGGCGGTTTCTATGGTTTGGAAGGTTTCCGTTAAGGTGCCGATTTGATTGACCTTGATCAATACTGAGTTGGCCACCCCTTTGGCGATGCCCTCGCGCAAAATCTTGGCATTGGTGACGAATAAATCATCGCCCACCAACTGCACATTGCGACCTAGGCGATCTGTTAGCAACTTCCAGCCGTCCCAGTCATGCTCACTCATGCCATCTTCTATGCTGATAATGGGATATTTATCTGCCCATGTAGCAAGGTAGTCAGCAAATTGCGCGGAGCTTAGTTGCAACCCCTCGGATTCAAGGTGATATTTACCATCTTTGTAAAACTCTGAGCTGGCGCAATCTAAACCTAGCACCACATCGCGCCCAGGCTCATAACCAG
>JACCDO011401746.1_pt1 | contig 12075 bp, 12 predicted proteins | sample 7446101 | NCBI WGS metagenome assembly JACCDO01 (sample SAMN15323440, study PRJNA562643) | freshwater metagenome | isolation source: river surface water | place: USA:Blue River Watershed | collected 2017-08-16 | reverse complement strand
TATTGAATAACTCAAATAACTCGAATAACTCAAATAACTCAAATAACTCAAATAACTCAAACCAATTTAATCAATCAAATCCAGAGCTAAAAAATATTATTGAGTTAATTAATTCGATGGATAAATCTAATATAAATATTGTCCGCAAATACACATATCCACAAAATATAATAAAAATATTAACAGATTCCTATAATTTAATGCAAAATCCAAAATTATCGAATAATCAAATACTAGAATCGATATATTGGGTTTCATTATGTAGAAATTTTCGTAATGATAGAAATAGATTAGTTTATAAGAATATATTTAAAATAATTAAAATAAATATAGAAAATTCAGTTGACAATGTAAATTTGATTAAGCAGATGGATAGAATAATTTTATTATTTAAAAATATAAAAACAGATTGTAAAATTAATCTAATCCATAAATTTAAATCAAATTTTTCAAAAAAATGTGTAATATGTGGGGAAATAGATTTGATTGATTTAGATTCTAATGAACTAATAGATTTTAAATGTTCAGAAACAAATTTTAAATTAGAATGGATGATACAATTATTAATATATTATAGTTTGTATCCAAATAAAGATACGATAAAATATATAGGAATAATAAATATATTTAATGGTAAAAAATATAAATTTGAGATACCAGAAAATTATGATGGAACAAGATTAATAAAGTATATAGAAGATATGATAAAATTAGACCAATTAAGTATTAGACCACAACCTTCAATTTATTTAGAAAATAATAATTTAAATAATACTAATAATAATAAGGAATTAGTAAATTGGATTAATTTGAATTTTGAAAATCCAAGAGAATGGGCAATAATTTTAGATACAGAAACAAGTGATTTTAATGGAGATATACTTCAATTAGCATGGGTAGTTTTAGATTCAACAAACAAAATAATATCAGAATCAAATTATTATATAAAAGATCGTATGTCTTCAAAAGAAGCATATCAAGTACATAATATTAGTTTAGAAAAGTTAAGAAAAGAAGGAAAAGATTTTGTTCAAGTAATAAAATTATTTATAAAAGATTTGGAACAAACCAGTACAATAATAGGACACAATATTCAATATGATTTAAGATGTTTGTTAAAAAATTTAAGAAAGTATGATGTGTATATTAAGATAGATAACCAAGTTAATTACAATATATTTGATTTATTTGATATATTGTGTACAAAAAAATTATCAGGAGGAAAATCTTTAGAAAATTTGCATTTAGAATTGTTTAAAACTAAATTTCCAGATGCTCATGATGCATCAGTTGATGTATTCAATACTTATAAATGTTATGTAAAATTATTGGAAAAAATAAAAGAAAAATAAAAAAAATATTTTTGGTTTAAAATATTATTGATATGTAATATTTATAATATAACTTAATGATTGATATTAAATATGAAGAAGTAATACAAGGTGAATCAAAAACCTTAGTCGTAAATGTAATATTAGAAAAAAAAATCAATTTTGATGTAGTAATTGGAACCAATGAATCGGGTGAATTGTGTGCGTATGTTGATAGACAAATAAATAATCAAATAATTAATTATCTAAATATGACTAATCCATCATTTGGATTTATGGCAAATATGTTTTTACAAATGTACCAACCGATTGAAGTAAAATATGATTTTGCAACTGGTAAATTTTTAGAAGTTACTGTTAATTCAAGTCCTTATGATGTATCTTATTTTAATAATAAAGTAGCTCAAACTCAATATACAAGTTCTGTTGAGTCTTTAAAAGATTTAATTTTAAAAGTTGACCCAGTTAGAATAAATGAAATGGTTGGAACATCTGGATCAAGTGATTTGGACAATTTTTATAGTATGGATGATGAAGAGAAAAAAATATTAGATATGCTTGTTGGAAAAAATGAACAAGAGCAAGAACAACCAGATGATTCAGATACAAATTCTTCAAATTCTGATGAAACAGATGAAAATGAACTCTATATTAATGATAGTAGTGATTCGGAATCTGAATCTGAATCTGAGTCAGAAGAAGATACTAAAGAATCAGAACCAGTATCAACACAAAATAAAATTAAAAGACAATTAACAGATCCTGATTTATCTAATTTATCTGGTTTGATGGGAGGGATAGATCCTAATATGTTAACTTCACTAATTGGAGGATTAGGAGGAATGATGGGAACAAATAAATCAACTCAAACTCAAACTAAATCGGATACTCCTCAAAACATGTTATCAAATATTAAAAACATGTGGACAAATGAATATTATGATACTCAAGAACAAGAAGATTTGGATGATTTTTTAGTTAAAGATGATAATCAAGAGGATAATCAAGTTGATAGTAAAGAGGATAATAAAGTTAATAGTCAAGTTGAAGATAAATCAAAAACAGAAGAAGAAGAATTAGATAACGAGGTTATAGATGAGTTGGGTGAAGAGTTGGGTGAAGAGTTGGATGATGAATCAGAACCAGTTCAAATGGATAAAATTTTCCAGAGTATGTTTGGAGGGGTATCAAATACTAATAGCAAAACCAAATATTTGAATAGAAAATATGAAGAAACAGCATTAGAATTAGTATTAAAAGTTACTCCAGAATTTGTTGAATCTCAAAAAGAGTTGGTTAAAAAGATTACAACTCCGGAACAATTTACAGAATTAATTGAGGAATACAAGAAGATATCAGAAACAGGAACAGTAAAATCAATTGATTCGCCTTTAGATGGTAAAAATATCGAGACAAATCAGGAAGTTAGAACTAGAGAAGATGGATCAGAATATATTTACAGTAAATTTAATTACATGGGTAAGAAGGTTGAGATAGAATTAGATTATTTAACAGTATGTAAATATGCAGAATTATATGTAAAGATTTTAGAATTTGGCTGTAAAAAACTGAATTAATGTAAAAAATTGATTTTTAAATAATTAAATATATTAAATAATTTAGTATATTAAAAATATTAATATTTATAATATGGGACCAAAAAATAATAATAAAAGTTCAAAAAATTCTAAGAATTCAAAGAATTCAAAAAATTCAAAAAATTCTAAGATTAATTTAAATCAAAAGTTTGAACAGAAGGAAAATTTAAAATCTGAATCAGACTCAGACCAAGAATTAGATTCTAATTCCAACTCTAATTCCAACTCTAATTCAGATTCTGAAATAAACAAAAGTAAAAATATATTGTCTTTTAATAGATTTAATTTAATATCAGATTCAGATTCAGAATCAGATTCAGAATCAGATTCAGAATCAGATTCAAATCAAGACTCTACAGATAAAATAACAAATTCAGAAAATATTTTAAAAGTTAAAGAAGTAGAAGTAGAAGTAGAAGAAGTTAAAGAAGTTAAAGAAACAGTTCAAGAAATAATTTATGATGAGCCAGTTCAAACAGTTAAACTAAATAAAAAAATGCGAGATGAAATAAGAAATAATAAACAGAATGGAAAGTTAAAGATAGGTTTAGATGAAAATATAAAAGAGAAAACAAAATCGAATAATTTAACAACAATATATTCGGGTTCAGTAGAGATTTTAGTAAAAGGAGTAAAATTAATAGAAGAGTCAAATTTAACAATAAATGAAAAAACAAAATACATAATAGCAGGACCCAATGGTGTAGGAAAAACAACATTAGCAAAACATTTATATGGGATAATAAAAAATCAGGATATTTTGATGATAGACCAGGATATAGAAATAGCTAGTTCTGACCAAAAAATAAAAGATTTTATATTAGATGCAGACCCAATTCTTCATTATAATTATAGGAGAATGAAAAAATTAGAGGATAAAGTAGAATTAACTGAGTCAGAATCAGAATTATATCAAGCTTTATCCGAGGAAGTATATTCACGAGATTGGGATAAATACGAAGCAGAATCAAACAAAATTCTTCATGGATTAGGAATAACAAATCCAGAATTACCGGTAAGTATATTATCAGGTGGTTGGAGGATGAGATTAGCAATAGGTAAAGCACTTCTAAGATGTCCAACAGTATTGATTTTAGATGAACCAACTAATCATTTAGATTTAAATGCTGTAATTTGGTTATCAGATTATTTAGCAGGTTATAGAAAAACATTAATCGTAATAACTCATCAAATTCACTTGATGAATAGTATAGGAGAGGTGACTTGGTATATAGGAAATTTAGAATTAACAGGAACAAAAATATATACAGTAAGAGGTAATTATTGCAGTGTTCAGAAACTAATAGAAAATTATGAGAAGGAGAATAATAAAAATTACGATAAATTTACTAAACGTATAGAAGAAATGAGAAAAAAATCTACACCTAAAAAAGAGGTAGATGAATTTATAAAAAAAAATGGAGTTCCAAGACCTCCCAAACAATATCAAGTAAATATTGAATTTGAACAAGTTAATGGACTAAGTTCAAAAAATATAATTGAGATGAGAGAAGTATCATTTGGTTATGAATATAAACAAACAGACGAGGAAAATAAAATATTTGATTCTATAGAATTTTCAGTATCTTTAGGAAGTAAAAATATTTTAGTTGGACCAAATGGTGCAGGAAAAACAACATTATTTAAACTTGCATTAGGTCAAATTAATCCGTCAGAAGGAACAATAATTAGAGATGATAGATTAAGAATTGGTCATTATCATCAACAGATAGTGGATAATTTACCACTAGAACAAACTCCTATAGAATATTTACAATCATATAATGAAAAATTAGATAATGGTAAATGTAGAGGAATATTAGGTAAATTAGGAATTAAAAAAACAGATTCAGTAGATTTACCAAATACAAAGATTTCATTACTTTCAGGAGGTCAAAAGGCTCGTGTATCTTTAGCAATGATACAAATGCAAGAGCCTCATTTAATATTAATGGATGAACCAACAAATCATTTGGATATAGAAAGTATAGAAGGATTAATTACAGGTATAAATGATTTTAATGGTGGAATAATTTTAATAACACATGATATGTACTTGATAGAATCTATTAAAGATGGATATATTTATGAATTAAAGAATAATAAGATTAAAAAATTTAATGGAACATTCGAAGAATATTGTAGTAAAATTATAAAAGAATAATAAAAACTAGAACATTTGAAGAATAATAAATTTTTGTAGTGTAAAATAATTATTTTTATAAATTTAAATAATTTATAAAATATATTATATAAAGATGTCAGTTGAATTTGAATATCCAAAAAAATTTACATTTAGTCAAATTAAAACCAAAACTAAATCAGATAAACCAAAAGTTTCTGGAATAAAAAATTTTTTATTTAGACTAAAAACTCCATTTGAAGGAATAAGTATAAATCCATCTGATGGTGTTATTACTGTAAATAAAAAGGCTGTTCCTGGTAACTATATATTAGAAATAGATTGTGTTGATTCAGTAACAAATAAAATAACTACAACCAAACATATTGTTTTTGTACGAGATCCAAATGTACAATTTCCCGGTGATGATGAATTTTCTAGTTCAGATGATGAAAATCAACAAGAAAACCAACAAGAACATCAAAAAGAACATCAGCATCAACATAAAAATAAAAAAGAAAAAAATGTTAATAAAAAAGTTAAGAAGAATAAAATAGTAAATGAAAATTTTTTCGAAAAATTAAAAAATAAAATTTTAAATAACAATAAAAGTACAATTGCAGTAGTTTTTACATTTGCAATATCAGCAATAACTTTATTAAGTGATTAAAAATTTTAATTTAAATAAATAAAAATATTAAGTATTAACCAAATAATATGATTAAAATTAATTATTTACAACCTGAACCAAATGAAACAGCAGATTCAATAGCTATTGAAAATATTAAAATATCAGATAAATTTAAAAGCTTACAATCATTTTGTCAAGCAAGTTTGGCATGGTTAAAAAATGATTCTGAAAGAAATTATCAGGATTTAGAGAAATTATTAAGAGAATTAAATTTAGATACACATTTAATAGCAAAACAATTAGAAAATTTCCCTGATTCGGATAAATATAAATTATGTATACCAAATAGACAAAATCAACCAGAAGATTTAAAGTATGTGTTGTTAGTATCATGTAGAAATAAACTAGAAGCAAAAAAAGAATTGGGTTTACATCAAACATCATATGAAGAAAATTTTGCATGTTTAAGTAAAACAGGTTGTTTTGTTGATATAAATATAGCATCAAATACAGAAAATTTTTCATACAGTTCATTAGAAAATTCTAATGAAAATTCAATATTAAAATCTACTTTAAAATATGATTTTGTTCCAGTATCAGGAAAAGAAGCAATTGATGTAGTTATAAAAGATTTGGTTCTAAAATATGAACAAGAACCAGAAAAAATAATTTGTGGAAAATTAAATGAAAAGGATATCTGGGGATTAAAATTAAATGGTGAATTAGCAAGTCCAATTGGTTGGATAGAAAATACTATAAACGATGTAACCGAATACCAATTAATTGATTTTAGAATGATAAAACAATTAAATAAACAATAAAAATTTAAATAATAACTTTTTTCAATTTATAATATATAGCAATTTTATATATTATGAATTTACCTTACAATCAAATGGATTTGTCAGGATACAATGTGTTTGTATTTGAACATATAAATACACCTGAATACATTTTATTTACTTGTACATATGATAAAACATTAGAACAAATATCTCCTAGTGGAACTAAATATTATCCTATAAATTTTTCAAATCAATATATTCAAAGTATATTAGTTAAAAATAGTATTGGAAATGATAATAATGAATCATATTCAATATATAATCAAGAAATTGGAGTAGGAAATAAATATTTGGGTCAAATTGATTTTGAAGGATTATTAGATTCATCAGATATTCCAATAAAAATATCAAGCTACATAGTAACAAAATCAACTGGAATGTTTGATGGAATAAAAAAAATTATAATAGATTCAACATTACCCCAAGCAAAAATATATTTTATAAAAGCATTAGATTATTTTTAGTTTTTCAGTTTAATAATATTTTCAGTTAAATAATATTTTTAATAGAATTTTTCCCATGTATAAGGATTCTTTAAAATCAAAATTATCATTAGTTCTTCCGCTATATTTATGATTTTCCAATGGATTAAATTTAGTTTGATTTTGAAAATACAAATGAATAAATTTTCTTAAAATAACATACGCATATAATTGTCCTGAACATCTTCTAGGACCAGTACCAAAAACTAAATTTTTATAAATATCCAAATAATTTTTCCAATTGGCTAATTGATCCAAAGGAATAAAATATTGTGTATTAGTTGAAGGGTCAAATCTTTCTAAAACAGGAAAAGGATGATAAGAAAAAATAATTTTATTAATCAAGTCATTTGAAATAAGTTCATTGGAAGAAATTAAAGATTTTGATAATAATAACTGGGTTGAAACCATAATATCAGAAATATTAATCATAGGAGAAATAATAAAAGGTTGTAATACAACACTATAATATTCAGGTTTTTCCCAGTTTTCATTAAAAATTGAGTAAATTTTATTATTATTTTTAATATATTTTAAAATTATTTGAATAGCTAATAATTTTATATCCATATTACCTAGACCTTTGATAGCAATTTCTTTTCTCCATTCTACAGATGCTTCAAATAATATTTCTAAATCATTAGGTTCAATTTCAGTATCAAATAAAAATTTACAAAAGGATTGGACAGTAATTTTACTAATTAATTTTGAATCGATAATATGATTTGAACCAATATATTGGAATGTATAATTTTCAATATGATTACTGATTAAGTCAATTTTATTATCAACATTAATAATACTTGTAAAATTTAAAAAATTTTTTTTAACTTGATTCCAAATCTCATTATCAACTGATTCTAAAGAAATAATTGGTTTCCATGCTGGAGTTGCAATTTGGCATTCAATAAAATTACCTTTAGTTTTTAACATTAAAACTTTGTTAATTAAATTTATATTATTTTTATTTAATTCTTTAAAATAAATTATATTTTTAACACCATATTTTTTACCTAATAACCAGAAAAAAAATTCTTTAAAATCATAATATCTAATATAATAAACTAATTTTGTAAGTAATTTAGTAAAAGCAAATACAAATATTATTATCCCGATTATAAATTTTATCATTAGAATATAATATATATGAATAATATATTTTATAATTCTATAAATAAAATAATAATTACTTTTACATGTTTATTAATTAACATATTATCTATTAAAATTAAAATTAAATATAAAACTAAAAAATTTTATAAATTAGCAATATCAAATCATGTTTCAGAATTAGATATTTTATTATTATTTATTATTTTTTTAGAAAATAAAATTGATTATAGGCTTATTTCTGATGATAGATTTCAAAATTATCCTGTGGTATCCCAATGGGCTAGTCAAAATAAAACTATATTTGTTAATAGAACAGATGGAACTGGTTGTGAATCAATAAAATCTAATACAAATCCTAATGATAATGTTTTTATATTTCCTGAGGGAACTCTTTTTTATAAACCCATGATTGATAAAAGTAATCAAATATGTAAGGAAAATAGTATAAAAAAATATAAAAATGTATTGTGTCCAAAAACTAATGGTTTTAACACTTTAAAACAAATATTAAAACCAAAATACATTACAAATATTAGTTTAAAATATATTTTTGAGAAAAAGGGATATTTAAAAAAATCAATTAAACCTCTGACTATTTTCCATTTATTTACATATTCTCCTGAACAAATTATTATATATATTGGAAGAACTAAATTAACCCCTTATACTGATATTAATGAAATTTTTAGACAAAAGGATAAATTATTAAATAATTAGCTAATACAAAAAATTGATTAATATAAATAATATAAAAATATATTATATTATATTAAAACTATATATATTAAGAGCTATGTCAGAATATTTAGATAATTATACTAATAATAAAAACTTTAATAAAAAGCATCTTAAAAAGCATATTGAAGCTAAAAAGAAGGCTAAAAGAGAAAAAGCAAATGGAGAACTAAATGAAGAAGAAAATGAAGAAGAAAATGAAGAAGAAAATGAAGAAGAAAATGAAGAAGAGGATGGAGAAAAAAGTGAGGAAGAGGATGGAGAAGAAAATAAGGAAGAAAATAATAATAAATCATTCAATGAATCAGTAAAAATATCAAATTTAACAAATTCACCATTTGCCAATACTAATTCAGTATTTGGAAATTCAAGTTTAAATTCACCATTTTCTACAGTAGAAATGGTATCAAATGATTTTGGTTTTACTGAAAACACAACTGAGTTTGATAAGGAGTTAGAAACTGAAATTCATGTTTATAAAATTCTAAATAAGAAAAGAGCAAATCACTATAATGTAGTGATAAAAGGATTAAAATATTTAGGAGAAAAAAGAATGAAAGAATTGTTGGGTATGATGAAAAAGAAATTTGGAATTGGAGGACATATTGGGATGATGGAAGATATTGATGAAAAAGAAGAAGTAATATTTTTACAAGGAAATTATGCAACGAAAGCAATAGATTTTTTAATTAAAGAATTAAAGAGAGCAGAATGTTATTTTATATTACATGAATAAATTAAAAATATTTTAATTTACATTTTAATAAAAATTTATATAATAAAAATTATTTTTTAATAATTTAATGGCATTTTCTTCCTTTTTTGCATCCAGGGTTAACCTTGATAAGGGGTTTACCACATCTTAAGAATCTAAGTTGGATAGCAATTTCAGGTAAAACAAGAGCATGGAAGGAAACAACAAGACCAATAGAACCCCATAATCCAAGGCATCCAAGAGAGCCGGATAAAAGGAATAAAAGGAGAGCAATTAAACCAACAGTACCGAGGATAACAAAGACAACTCTAAGAGCTTTGCAATCATAGAGACTGAAGGTAAGATAAATAGAAACAAATCCAATAATAACTACGAGAGTAGCAATGATACTTTCGAGACCTTCTACATTAGGAAGTAAGACTTTGAAAAGATTAAGCATTATATATAATATTAAATAACAAATAATTTATAACTGGGTGGAAAATAATTTATATTAAATTATTTTTATTAAAATAATTTTAAAATTTAATTAATTTATATTATTATTACAAATAAAATGAATTTTCCTTATACTGACGGTTTTTTTTCAATTGATGGTTCTCATGGATTTTTACCAATTGACGCACCATTAAAGGTGTTACCCTACCAATATAGTAAGGTTCAACAAATAATTGATGAATTACCAAATTTAATTCACAATGGGTCTAAACTAGAAAATTTAGTATTAGATTTACCTAATTATCTAGAACTAGTAAATAAAGAAACTGATGTTTTTATAATTCAAGCATTGTTTCGTGCCTATACTTTTATTACATCAGCTTATTTATTGGAACCAGCATTTTTAAATCAAACAGATGGAAAATATGGAAAGGGTAGAACAGTATTACCCAAAAATATAACCCAACCATTAGAATGTGTTAGTTCTAAACTTGATGTATTTCCTTGGTTAGATTATCATTATGCTTATTCGTTAGGAAATTATGTAAAGAAAGATCCAGAAGGATCATTTGATTATACTAATTTAGACATGGCATGTAAATTTTCAGGAACTTCAGATGAAACAGGTTTTATAATGGTTCACGTTGATATTAATTCACATTCACCAAATCTAATTAGAGGTATTGAATTATCACATACTGATACAAATTCAGGTTTAAAATTAATTTTTGACACAATAAAAATGATTAATGAAAGAAGAAAAACAATGTGGAAAGCTTCAAATCATAAGAATTATAATAATTTTAGAGCATTCATTATGGGTATTAAAGGAAATACCGAAATTTTTGGTCCTGGTGTAATATATGAAGGTTCTGAAGATACAAGTTTACGTACATATCGAGGTCAATCTGGTTCACAAGATGATATTATTCCTACAATAGACATTTTTTCAGGATTATTTAAATATTATCCAGATAATGTGTTAACCCAATATCTTTTAGATATGCGTCAATACAGACCCAAAGTAGTTCAACAATTTTTAGCTGATTTAGAACAAAATCATTTGGATATAAATTTGCTTGATGATACTGGTTTAAAATATTTATATTTGATTCAAGAAGAAGTACATAATTTTAGAAATGGTCATTGGCAATTTGTACAAAAATATATTATGGAAAATACTAAATATCAAGTAGCAACAGGAGGAACACCAATTACCACATGGATTCCAAATCAAATAGAAGCTGTTTTAAATTATATGAATATAATATTAGAAAAAATTTCAGACAGTGAATTTGTTGAATATAAACAAACAGATTTGACTTCAAGATGTAGAGTATTATTTGGACAGATAGATGAATTAAAAAAAGTAGATTATAATGTTCAATTAGTATATGATTTGGAAGGTAAATATAAGGAACATTAATAATTTTTTTATGTAAATAATTTTTTTTGTAATATAATTTATATTAGAATGGATAGATTATATTTTTATATTGTATTACTAGTAATTTTATATATAATATCTAATCAAAAAATGGAAAATTATAATAATCAAAAAAATTGGATTAAAGAAAATTCAAGATTATTAGGAGTATATTATTAAATTTACAAAAAATTTTTATAATATAAATATATTATAAATATGCATAAAATATTGTTTGTTCTTTTAATTCTTGTTTTACTTTACTTATTTTCTAATACTAAAATGGAAAATTTTCAAACTTGGAATCAAGATTATGAAAGATTATCTGGGTCCAGTGTAGGTAAACAGATGGGTGATTATGGTAATTCCCATCCTTATGGAAATAATTTTATTGGTTCAAGAGGTTGGATTAACCCCCCAGATGGATTGAATTATGCTAATACTATTGCTGCAGACTTGAATAGACCTTTTGCCTCTCCTATGGGTGGGCCTTCATGGGATCCTTCAACTTGGAGAGATGTTCAAATGCCTGATGGACAATTTGTTGGTGAAATCCAATCAAATTAAACTATCTAATTAAAATAATTTTTAATTTACAATATTATTTTATATATAATAAGAATAATGTCAAAAATAAAT
>JACCDO010838996.1_pt1 | contig 12078 bp, 10 predicted proteins | sample 7446101 | NCBI WGS metagenome assembly JACCDO01 (sample SAMN15323440, study PRJNA562643) | freshwater metagenome | isolation source: river surface water | place: USA:Blue River Watershed | collected 2017-08-16 | reverse complement strand
TGGTCACGCCAGATGGTGCTCCTTGGATAATATTTACTATTTACACAGCCATCGCCGTTGGTGCGTGTTTTGTTGTTGCTGGTTTGAGTGATGTTAGTGAAAAGGGCACCTGGGATTTCAGTTGCGACACCATTACCGCCAACGTGTCTGCTGCTGGTAGACTAGTGTATGAAGATGTAAGGTTGTTGCTGATGATTCCGTTCCAGGTTTCATTTGGATTTGCATCTAGTTTTGTGCCTTATTATGTCTTTGGTACTGTCATTGCCGACTCCGATTCTTTGGGTTCGACTTACGTAGGTTTGTTGTCAGCGGTAATTGTACTAACTGGTGCGTCAATGGCAATACCAGCTGCATGGTTATCCAACAAGATTGGTAAGCCTTTCGTCATGAGTATAGGTGGTGCATGCTTAGCATTTGCTGGTTTTGCATTTTTAGTATTAAGCGATAAGAAATTAGGTACTTGGGGCTTGATTATTCCTTATTTAATCATTTATGGTATGGGTAGAGGCACTTGGGAGAACACGAACAAGGCAGTTATTGCCGATTTATTCGTTGACACACCTGATTTATCTACTAGTGCATTCGCCGCTATCTCTTTCTCCAACGGATTTGCTGGCGCAATCGGTTATTTTACATTTGGATCTATGGGGCGTATCGCCATGGCGTCTTTAGTAATGATCAGTTCTTTGGTAGCCATTGCATGTTACTTATTAGCTGCTCACATTCATAATTCAAGGACTAGTGAAATAGCAGCGAGATTGGCAAAATATAATACTTAATCAATGTGTATTCTCCTAAGCATTACAATTTATAATATATATATCTATCTTCGAACAAGCTGGTTAATGTCTGCATAACGATGGGATTTACTTGGTGCATCCGAGTCTTAAAACTCAGTAGATAGAGATTGTAACCGCTCAGCATACGCTGCCCTTCTAGCAACAACCTTCTGTTTGTCATCTTGCACTCGTCTCTGTTCTGCGAGATTTGCAGTAAATGAAAAGTAATAACATACGTTACCGATGATGGATAAGAATATAATTGTTCCAGCCATTTGTAACCTATCTAATGATGCAAATGTGAAGAACCCCATTGCCGATCCGTAGCCAGCAAAGAATGCGGTGCTTGCGTATGCAGAGGTAACAAGATCTGGGGATTCCACGAAGAAATCAGCTATGGCAGCCTTATTGGTACTCTCCCATATACCACGTCCTACTCCGTATACAACTACTAGCGGTAAAATATAAACCCATGTGCCCAATGACTCATCAGATATTAAAAAAAATGCGAATCCAGCAGCAGCGAAACAAAAGCCCCCTGTAATCACTACGACTAATTTGCCATATACGTTTGATAAAAAAGATGCTGGTATTGATGTGATGGCGCCTATTAATACTATGATAGCCGATAGTAAACCAATGTAGGTCTCTCCTAAGTTGGGCGAATCAGCAATTACTGTACCAAATACGTAATATGGCACAAAGCTACTTGTAAATCCAAATGCTAATTGGAAGGGGACGATGAGGGCCATACGTTTATCTTTGTACACTAATTTTGCGGCGGAACCTACATGTGAACTGATTACACTATAACTAATATCCCATGTTCCTTTATCATCTAAATCATCTAACATTGTGATTGAAAAACACGAAACAACTGCCAGAGCTGTATACAACAAGAAAACGATAAATGGTGCACCAGTAGGGAGTGCAAGGAAGATTAGTGTGGCTATTAATTTTAATGCCATTTCAGTGCCTAGAAATAATAAGGCAAATAATCCCGCAAAGTTTGAAGTAACGTTAGTTACTGGCAATCTATTGACGTCACTGTACAATTTGGAATGTCGACTAAATAGTCTACCTTGTGATGTCCATAATAAACCACCTGCGAAACCACCAATCAATGCTGATATAATTGTTGTTATCCATTCTAAATCGTTCGACAAGTAAATAAACATGATTGATAAAACAAACCCGACAACATATATACAATAACCTACAACACCGACAATAAGTCCATTCTTAGGTCCAATCATAGATACTACTGGTTTGGCAAAGAAAAAAGAAGTTATGGCAAAACATACAAATAATATACCCGAACTATACGAGCCCAGAACATTACCCAACTCAGTTGATGCATATGCTAAACACGATGTTACCGCCCCATGATTTAATGAGAAAGCAATACTCATTAAAACAAAATTTCTATATAATGTTTCCGAGGAGTATCTACTCGCCTCCTCTGCGTCGCGTAGCAACCCCGCAGACTCGCCGATGTCATGGTAGCTTTTTCCATCCACGGAGCCGTAGTGCTTCTGAGAGAACAGCGGGTAGTGCTCCATTCGCGCACAGTCTCACTGTAGATAGGTGTATACCTGTCTGCCTCGGATGCCTCCTGTATGAAATTTTGGATAAGGCCCAATCCTCATTGAATCCTGACCCGGCCTGATCGGCCAGAACGAAGTTGAATCACGTGATATGAGAATAGAAACGATGTCTAATGGTCGCGCTGAACGAAGCAGATCGCCGTAGAAGGATTGCTCTAATGGGGGATAATTTATTACTATAATTACAAAAATAATTTTGATTTCATCGAAGAAAAATGGCTTTAAAATTCTGCATCGTCGTTATCGTTATCATCGTCACCGGTGATTTCGCTGTTTATATCGTCTTCATCTGCTTGTGGATCATCAAAAAACACATCTTCGTCATATTTAGAATCACTTTCAATAGACTTAGTTTCATCGTGTGCTAGTAATGGATATGCCACCCGAGTCGACTCACTTTGTTGGGTCAAATGTTTTATAGTATTCATCTCTGTAATCGTTTTTAATGCATTTGAGGTAACAGTATCCCGTTCTTGGAATGACAGACTCAATTGTTGAGTGAGTGCGCTGATGGTAGCCTTATTATCATTGATTTCATCGCGTAGGTTTTGTATCGTTTTCTTCGCCTCTTCTATCACCTTCACTAAGACTGTCTTATCATTCACCAGCTCACTAACGGTAGCAGCCAACTCATTATTTCTATTAATAATATCATTTTTTAACATATATTCGTTACTCGCCTTTGTTTCGAGATGAGAATACATTAACGCACTCTTTTCTTTGATTGAATCAATCACTGACTGGGTTTTATTAATGGAATCAATATTTTTTTCTTCAATTTCCTTCAAACTTCTCTCGGCATCATGCATTTTACGACGATATATTTCTACTTCTTCCAAGAATTTCTTCTCGTAATTAGTCTGTTGATGCTCTATCGAGCTCTGGTATTCCGCCATTTCTTTTGATTTATTATGATATTTCCGTTGCCAATCATACGCATCGCGGGACACTTCCCGGATATTGCTTTTCAATACGGCTAATTCATTATCATAATTCTTTTTATCTAATAATGAACGATTTTTATGATCATCATTCTCGTAACGTAATTTATCAATGGTGCTTCGCAGCTCTTTATTCAACTCCTGCATGTCGTACAGGTGGCTAGTGGCCTCCTGACGAAGCACTATGTTACTCCGTAATTTATCCTCTAACTCTTTGACTAATTCATCTTTTGCATTACGTTCTTCTATAAAATTATTATATAATTTTTCATATCGTATTTTAGCTGCTTTACCGTCACGTGTTGCTTGTTCACACTCAATTTTGGTGTCAACAGCACGTTGATTAAGGTCTTGTATGTCGCGTTCATAGGACTTGACTTTCTCATCAATGTTGCTTAAGATACGTTGCGTTGCATACTCCACTTCGGATGCTAAAGTGCTGGTTAACTTTTGTATTTCAAGATTCAAAACATCAATTTGCTTCTGTGCATTGCGCTCACTAGCGATGATGCGCTCCTTCTCTATCACAACTTCTTCCATTTTTTCTGTATTTTCTTTAAGAATTCGTTTCACTGCTTCTTCTCTAGTTGCATATTCAGCTATTTGACGCTCAAATCCACTCATTACCTGTAACATACCTTCTGCATCTTGGCATGTACTCTGATATTGGCGCTTCAACTTCCTTGCAACTTCTTGTGATGAATCTAATTCTTTTGTTTTAGTTAATAATAGAATATGTAATTCGCGTACTCTATCCTCTGCCTGTTTTGCCCTACGTACATATGATAAACAGTCTGCATCCGCTTTGTCTTTCACCAATTTCAACTCTCGTATAGTATCGTTAACCATTATTTCCATATCATGTACAGATTTCTCTAGTTGTTGCACTCGTATCTTGCTTAAATCAAGTTCGCCATCTGCTTTCCCTAATGCATCAGAGTATGCCACCGCTTGGTTTGCAGCTTCATCACGCTCGAACTCTAGTTGGTTCTTGCGATTGTTGAGCAGATCCTTCTCTTTGGTCAAAGATATAATCTGTTGTACCGCAGATGCTAGTTCGTTGCTTTTCTTGGATAATTCAGACTGGTAGTTGTCTAATTCATTGGTAATAACTATCTTTTGTTCATTTAGTAAAGTATTTTCAGATATCAACATTTCTATTCGTTGATTTAAATCGGCAACAAGTTCTGATTGTAAAGTCATTTTTATATTACCACCAACCAAAGGCACGTCGTTGTTAATCATACTACTACTAGAACCAAGTAATCGTAAATTATCAAGTTGTGATTGTCGTAATTGATTGTTTTCCGTGACTAATGATTGTACACTTTCTCTTATAGCATCTGCTTGTGCTGCTTGTTTTGCAATTATGTCCTCAAGCTCGGCTATACGAATATCATACGCATCAAACAATGGATTGACTACATCAGGCGCGGTAGCCCATATTGGGGTTGTCTGATTGATATCTATTACAACAAGCAATATTACGTGAGTAAACCGTAATACAAAGAATTATTTGTGCGAGTAAGTGAGTGAATGAAGGAGTAAGTAAGTAATTGAGTAAGTAAGTAGTCATTACTACCTGAAGCTGCAGCCGATTGGTACACCGATGGATACCTATTCTGGTAAACCTTTAACTCTTTCAAGGCTCGGTTTAGCTGGCTCTGCAGCGACTGGTTCTCTCGCTGCAAGCGACCCGCTTCGCCCCCGTCGCTCTCCATCAGACTTATTACAGTTTAATTTTTATTTCTAATATAGTAATTTTTTCAAACTGAATGGGTCGTAATAGGGATTAGGGAGTTGAAGTAGATTTTATATGAATTTGCAGTTTGAGTGGGTGAGGTGAGATAAAAGGGGAATAAGTAAGTGAAATAGCTGTTGCACGTGTTATAATTATACACATTCGCCTAGGGAGAAGGAACCGTGGGATAAGGTTGACGGGACTACCCCGAGTCTAGGACATAGTCGTTGAGATTTTTTTTAAAGGAAAAAAAAGTAGGAATTGAAAGAAATGGAACTAAAGAGCGTTTTGTTCGGCGAGTTACGCCTTCAGAACTACGCACAGCTGGCTGATTCCAGCGGTCTCAGTAAGGATTTGTTTGATTATTTTGCTAAAAATGATCATTCAGAATTTTTATCACATTTACTACATTATACAACTGAACTAGTCGATGAGTTGCAGCTAGAAATTGATATTGAGGAGGAGAGTGAGTATATGATACAGCAGCTAACCTCTCAACGGGCATTAATTATACCGAAGTTACGAAGTATTTGCTCAATTATTCATTTCTATTTTGATTTAAAGCAATATCGAATGGAAGCGTTAGTTGACGTAATTGTTAAATTGCATGATTTACTCATGGTGTTAGACGACAACGTCATCGGAGCGACATCATTAAAAGTTGCTATTTCTAGAATATGTGAATTTTGGTGGACGAAAGAAGAAAATGGTGCTGAAAATATGGTTACCCAATTAATTCCTTACCTATTAGTAATATCACTCGGTCCTAACGCACTAGATGCTGATATAAAACGCGTTTATAATGTACGCGGTGCAATTTTACTGTTTGAATTTGATGATCCTTCTATTGAATCAATACGAACGCTTCTATTACGATGTTACATTCATCCTCCATATTTGAAATCAGCCGAAGGAAAGAAATTCTTATCATTTCTTTTTAACGTTTCACCACAGCTACAGACTCTAATCATGAGCGTAATCAAGCCTCAACTAGCATCGTGTGTCAGAGGGTTAGCATCTACATATGGTGAGATTATATATAAAGCGTGGAAAGAATGTGATAAAACAGATACATCTGATTCATCATCTCTTGAAGACGTCGTACAAGGAATTATCCATGATGGTATTCACGCAGCAGACCGTAAATATTTTAAATCAATTCGTTTATTATTAAAAAATTTTCATGATGCAAAAAAATATAAAAATGTAGATCAATTATTATTGAAGTGTTACAATCCAATATTATGGCGATCATTAAAAGCTGCCAACTGCTTAGTCCGAGTGCAAGCTGCTACCTTATTCTTCGATACATTCCCGCTACAAGATCCCGATGCTGACGTCAACGAGTCCAACTTAATTTTACAAAAACAGTTTGATTTTCTAACAATTTTATTGAAAGATGAGGATCATAGGGTACGTGCTATAGCTGTATCTGGTGTATGTCATATATTGCGGGAATACTGGGAGGCAATTCCAATCTCCACAACGAAACAAATCTTGTCGTATATTGTGTCAACATTAGGATGTGATTGTGCATGTGCTAATGTTCGAGTTGCTGTTATTAAGGGGTTAGAAGAGTTGCTAGAACAACCATTGTCTCACATGGTGTTGAAAGGCTTGTTACCAGTATTGGCTAATTCTGTCCACGATACTAACGATAAAGTACGTCTAGCATTCATTCAATTACTGATTAAAGTGAAGGGAGTGCGTGGCATACATTTCTACCATATCATACCCATTGAGCATCTATTGTTACGACTTACTGAAGATGTTACCAAACCTGCCATTGGTAAAGCCATATCTAAGTTACTTGTCAATTCCTACTATCCACAGTCGGAAGGCAAGGCCTCGATGAACATGGAGCAACTACGTCGATGTCTGCAATTTATTCACGACAACACCACCGCTGCAGAAGTGTTCTATTCTAATTTATCAGAATTAACATCAGTCGGTAGTGCGGTAAAATTATGCACCATGCTTTTTTCCCTATTAAACACTGATCAAACTGACGAAATTGAACAAGAATTAGCAAGTGCGACTGTGATTGATGATGATAATGACGAACTTCCTGTGGGCAATGATACGGATAATGTTACTCGTACTAAGCGAGGTCGTGCTGACGTTGACACTGACAATAAGACATTTACTTTGACTGATCCTAATATTCGTCTTGGTATTTTGCGTATTTTAATTGCGTGCTTGACTAGCATATCGACGTACTTGAGTAGCGAAGAATACTTTACCCTATTAAACCGTTACATAAATCCGATGAGTATCAGCCAAGTTTACAAACGATTCATCGACGATAAAATCAACCAATGCACGGATACCTTACCACTATTATTTATGATTGTTGCATTAGTCTCTCAAGCTGTGGATGAGCGTGATAACAGTGTGGGCTATCTAGCTTATACGACTATTATTGAAGCATATATTCACATGCACAAAGTGCGATCAAGTGATCATCAAGCATTGATGGTTTGCAATTATTCTGTGGTCGAAGTGTTTCATTCCATGCACAAAATTGATGCATTGCTTGACTACATTCATGCATCAATCACCGCAGCCGAGAGTGGTAAGAAGAGCAAGAACAAAAAGGATTTATGCATTCCAATGACGGGCGCGTTAGACTTGTTGAGCTGTTTGATCGAATCATCAAATGCTAAACTTCAGGCTAACCTCAGTTCTTCCGTGGGAATATCAGAGAAACTCCGTACTATATTCAGCGAAGTGACCAAAGTGATCACGCCATTCATCTTATCGGATGAATATGATCATCTAACCGCAAATGCTGTTGTGCGATGTGTTCATGTGTGGTGCAGTTGGAGTATACGACGATATTATAGTCTGAATGATACAAGCGAATTATGTTGCATTATTGAATATATGAATAATTTGAAAGAACTTTATTCTTTTAATGCGGTGCAGAGTATCTATACTGCAGTTAGCTTACTATTCATCGATGTGTTATTCATTGACAGTGCCAAGATACCTGTTAATATAGTGCTTGCACTCAATGATTGGGTTGGAGTTATAGATAAGTTCTATGTGAATCTATTGCCGTTAAAGCAGCATGTCTATCTGGACTCTGTTACACCCATGTTGAGTAGATTAAATATTATTTTAATGCGACGAAAAGACTGTATTATGGCATTAGTTCCAGATCGACAAGTAATTACAGATATGTATAAAACTGTGTTGCAATTGCTATTATGTCATACATCTCAAATGAATGATGCGACAAAGAAAAATAATACTTTTAAATGTTTGGATATCATTTACAAGAATAATAAAGCATTGGATGCAGAATGGAAGAATGTTGCTACCCAAATTTACAATGATGAAAATCAAATCCATAATTATAATATCCAAAAAGAAGTTATGTAATTTATTTAATTCAGTGATTATAACGGCTATTATTTATACATATACATTAAAAAATATTATAATAGGTTTAGTGCTCATCCTCCTCTTCGTCTTCATTACTTTCCATTTCGGCATGTATGCCCTGTAAATATACTAATCTAGTCTCTTTTGGAATCACGTGACGTCTTGTTGCGACAGGATTCTTTTGTTCTGGATTGGACCAACTAATAAGTCCCATAACTACTAAAAAAAACGATGCCATTGCACCCCATGCAGTGAACATTTCCTTCGTATCAACATGCGGCGCATCAAAATCTATACAAGTTTCAGGCGCGACTGAGTCATCCCACATTAATTCTATTTCTTCTGGTAACTACAAATGGAAATGATATGTTAGCAAATAATTGTTCACGGAAAAAATAAACAAAGAATAATTTAAAGCAGTAACGACTCACCTTGCTGTTGACTGGTCCCGATCTAGCGAAAGGAGGCATCAATGGACCGTGGTCGTGGCCCTTACGCACTTGCTGGACGCCTAGGCGCAGTCCGAGGCCTCCCCGCATGCGCAAACACGATCGAAGGAGCATCTTAAGCGGTTATTGCACTATTTACTTTTCTTACTCGAGGCAAAAATATTAAAACTTAGGGTTATTTGTACCGGTACTCAATATTTTTGAATACTTTATACTATACTTACGGGGAATGTTATTAGTGATTATAAGTTGGTTGCTATGAAGCGATAAGTCAGCTGTATGATTTACAATAATTACGAAATAGATTGTGGTTTAGAGGGTAAAAACAGGTGGTCATGCATATGTGACGCCAGCTAATAGTTGTTACATTATCGTGATTAACTCGTCTCTAGCGCAGTATTGCTACCAATTATTAACTGGAAGTTCAATTTGGAACTACGTCGAGAAAATTAAAAATAAAAAAATAAAAAAAATAAAAATATAGAAAAAAATTAACATGGCCGCCGCATTATGGTGCCTGATGCTGCTGCTGTGCTCGGCGAGCAGCTACCGGATGCCCTTCCGCAGTCGCGTAGCGCTCAAGATGTCGTCGGTGTCGGGCGCTCCCAGCGAACCCAGCAAGCCTCCGGTTGCATTTATTATATCACCTTCGACAAAATCAAATGAAGCAGAGATGCTCATCATTCAAAACTTCAATCAAATCCAGGTCACTTGCTTACTTATTCACTTGTCTATGTGCTTACTAATATAATTACTTATTCAGGGAAATGAAAAACAAAGAACTGGTATTATAGGAACACAAGAGCTAACTGATAATCATCGACAAATGATAGAATTGCTAGCATATGCGCTGGTACTGAGTGGAAGTCACGTATACACGTCAGGTGGTGGGAATGGCACGAATATTGCTGTGATTCGTGGGGCATTAAGAGCATGCAACCCGGATATGTTAACTGTTATTTTACCTCAATCGTTGTATCGACAACCAGCTGAAATGCAACCGTTATTAATGAGAGTTGCTAATTTAGTCGAGCAACCTCAGTTTGACGATTTAGATTTTAAAGAGGCTGCAAATTTATGTAATGAAAAGATTCTCGCCAATGTTGACAAGGTAATTGTATTTGCCTACCATAATTCAGAGACTATATTACGAGCTGTAGATGCATACAAAGATAATAAAGAAGTTGTGTGCTTCTATTTGGATTAGGTGGTAAATGTTCTAAGTTGTAAAATTAATTATATATTGTTATTTTTCTATTTCGTGATCGCTGACGTATGTATATAGCAAATGTGGTTATAGTATACAGAAGTTATAGTGAAGAGAATACTTCACTTATTGTCAACTGGGTTTAATCTCGGTGTTATTAGGGTGTCCTGGTCTGCTGTGTTAGGTGTCGTTAGATCAACGACTGGTATTTTTGTAGGGGCTTTCGCCAATTCGTCAAGAAAACCATCTACATTCGATCGTACTGGTGCTTTTTTGCGCGTAAATGTATATCCATAAAACTCTGGAAGTGTATCAGACGCCTCTGGTACCACTACTGGTGCCTCGGCGGAATGGCTTATATCGCTGTCAAAACTTATATTGCCACTAAATTTGTCAAAATTAGCTGTTATGTTATTAATAATATCCTGGTACCTACAGTTAAGAGAATGAGTAAATGAATAGACGGGTCAAGTGAGTAAATTGTAACTTACCGGCTCGATTGAGTATCCGTTACTTTTAATTCTTCGATCAGAACCTTCATTTCAGCGCTTCCGGCTGGTAATAATGGTGCAGGCATCTGACGTATATTATTCCAATCAATATCTTTGAACCAGTTATGGGTTTTTAATTCCTCAACACCATTTTTACCGAGTCGTTTCTCTGAATTACATATGAGGGAAAGCATGAAGTCGAGACACTCGGGTGTGAGTGCATTGATTGTTTCGTTAGGGACTTCAAGGGTCTCCCTCCAACGTAATATTTTCTTGCACGTTATTACTGGCTCATCTGCATAGAATGGTGTATATCCAACTAAGCATTCATAAAGTATAACACCTAGACTCCACCAATCACATTCCATGCCATAACCTGCAGAAAGAGGGAATGAGTATGAGTGAATGAATGTAAATGTATACGAGATATACCTTGTTGCAATAACACCTCAGGTGCAATATAGTCAGGAGTTCCAACAGTAGAGTATGCCAGTATTCTCTCCCGGTGTTTGTGTGCTCTTACTGGACTGTTTTGATTCATTAACTCCCTCGGTGACACACTTTCAGAGTGACTATTGTCTAGTGCTGACGTTAAATGTATATTGATTTCTTCAATAGACTCAGTTGATGAGGCTATTCCTACCTTTTTACACAATCCTAAATCTATAAGCTTTAAGTGTCCATTCCAGTCAAGCAGTATGTTATCGGGTTTGATGTCTCTATGTATGTATCCTAAAGCGTGCACAGTCGATATAGCAAGCACTAACTCCGCCATATAGAATTTAGCGCATTTTTCATCAAATGTCTCATATTTAATAAGAAACCCCATTAAATCTCCACCTGGAAGATATTCCATCACCATATACAGGTTAGAATGGTCCTGAAATGAGTAATACAATGTGACTAACCAAGGGTTCTCTGACAGGGATAATATATCTCTTTCAGCTCTAATATGACCTATTTGATTTTTAGTGATCATTGCTTTTTTATACATTGATTTCATAGCGTATACTCCACAATTACTACTAGTTGTAAGAGAATCGTTTTTTACTTCATTTTTAACTTTAACTAAACGCACTTTACCGAAAGCACCTTTACCAATAATTGCTAATGGTTCAAAATAATCGATACTTACTTTCTTACTATTTCCTTGTACTGGTGCAGTAATAGGCCGATTGATTTGCGCTAGAATACGCTGCGCAGATGCTAGCACTGATGGTTTAATTGGTATATCCCGCTGTAATAATGCCATTTCCGTCTCGTAAAGAACATTGATGTCATCCACCGACGATTTCGCCTCGCAACTTAAGCAGCAACGCAGCGCATCGTGCAGTGCATCTTGAAGCACTGTCTGGGTGCCAGAGGCCAGCAACGTGCTCATTCGAAACCGCAATTACTTGCGTTGTCGATGTCAATTTAGTAATTGAATTTACACTCATGAATTCAAGAGTACCGGTGATGAGAATGAATGAG
>JACCDO011844782.1_pt1 | contig 12080 bp, 5 predicted proteins | sample 7446101 | NCBI WGS metagenome assembly JACCDO01 (sample SAMN15323440, study PRJNA562643) | freshwater metagenome | isolation source: river surface water | place: USA:Blue River Watershed | collected 2017-08-16 | reverse complement strand
CAAGACAGCGCCACCCAAACCAGCGCCCGTGAGTTTACTGGCAATCGCTCCATTTTGTTTAGCAATCTCTATGATTTTTTCAATGGAAGCATTGCTTAAACCACAAGCATTCAAGTAACCATGATTGAGTTGAAAAATCACGCCTAATGCTTCTATATCTCCAGTCACTAAAGCTTCTCTGGTATAGGACACAAGTTTAGAAATCTGCTCAAAAATCCCATCATACAATGCTGTATATCTCTGTCTATGTTCTTTGACCATCAATACTGCTGTCTTACTATCTCCAGTTCTTGGCACCCATGAAATCACAAGATTTAAGGTTTTGCCGAGTTTAATTTGTAGGAGTTGATAGGGTGATCCATTTTTATTGGATTGTTTTTGAAATTGCCAAGCCCCCCCATGCATAATCACATATTGATCTAAGCCACTTGGGTTAAAATGAAACTGCTTTTCCAGTGCCAATACTTTGATATCTAATGCCTGATGATCTAGGGGTTGATTCATCAAAAAAGCCAAAGCTTTGATCAAGGAAATCGATAGAGATGCACTACTGCCTAAACCCACACCAATGGGCAATGCACCTTTGACCACAATCCGATGGTGTAGATCAACATCAGAACCAATGATCTCCAATAATTCAAATGCTTTACCCAAAGCCAAGATCAATCGCTGATCAAAAACTTGATCAAGCAGTAATGATTGTTGTCTTGCTTCAAAAGCTTGATCATCTTGCAAAATCTCATTTTGATACAACAAGCTTTGTTGGAGGATCTGAAAATCAAAATCAATCCCATTGATCTTGAGATCAGTATAAATTTCAGTGGTCAACGCTTGATCAATCGCACAAGCAATCGCTGGGTGCCCATAAACAACGCTATGCTCTCCACATAAAATCAATTTCCCAGCACTATGGCTTCTATAAATCGGTGCTACACTCTCCATTTGCTCAATATCTCTCTGGCAAAACTCTCTTTAATCTCTTTGTTTTCAATTAAAATCCGAGCGAGTTTCTCTACTTCATCGACACAAGCCCCAGCTGCTAATGCCACTGATCTTGCATGTAATTCCATGTGCCCTCTTTGAATCCCTTCTGTGGCCAAAGCATTTAAAGCGCCCATATTTTGCGCCAAACCCACACTGGCCATGACACCTGCTAATTCTTGGGCTTTTTCTATGCCTAAGATTTTCCTTAATACTTTGAGCGTAGGATGAACTTGAGTAGATCCCCCTACCGTGGCCACAGCCAAGGGCAATTCGATTTCACCATGTAAAAAACCATCTTTTCTATACCAAGTGGTTAAAGATCGATATGCCCCACTTCTTGCCGCATAAGCATGCGCGCCAGCTTCAATCCCACGCCAATCATTGCCAGTGGCTACACCCACAGCATCTATCCCATTCATAATGCCTTTATTATGTGTAGCTGCTCTGTAAGGATCGATATATGCGAATTGATAAGCTTCTACGATACCTTGAGCGACTTCTGATCCCGTCATTGATGGATTACTTAATGCTTTTTCTTCTACTTGACAATGCGCTCTGGCTAATCTTTGATCCGCTAAATTGCTCAAAATCCTAAGGTATACTTTCCCCCCAGTGATTTGCTCGATTCTAGGTGCAATCCCTTCAGCCATTGCATTTACTGCATTTGCCCCCATGGCATCTAAACAATCAACAATCAAATGCACCACAAGCATCTTATAAGGGGCATCAAACAAACGCACTTCTATGGATTTTGCCCCCCCATTTCGTTGTTTTAAACTGGGGTAGATTTGATTGCTTAATGCGACTAATTCTTCTTGGTGCGCAAGGATATGTTCTTTTGCTTTTTCTTGATCATCACATTGAACCACTTGTATTTGAGAGATCATCAGCCCTGGATCTGCACTGGCTGTAAAGCCACCAAATGGTCGGGTTAATTTTGCCATATTACTCACAGCAGCAATAATTGAAGGTTCTTCTACTGCCATGGGAATGATATAATCTTTGCCATTGATAAGGAAATTCAAGCCTAAACCCACAGGTAAGCCAATGGTACCAATACAATTCTCTACCATCTTGTCTGCAATTTCCCAACTTAAACCATTACCTTCAGATAAATAGGAAAGTTCTGTGGGGGTTAATCCAAATTTCTCACTTAAAATTTGATGTCTTTGCGCTAATGCCAATTGATAAAAACCAGGGATTCTTGAACTCATAATTGATTACCTTCATTGAAAACATCAACTATTTAACATAAATCTATGATTTTGAAAAATTGATTTTTATCAGTTTGAATCGATCAGTAATGGAAATATAAAATTAGAATCCGGGGTCTTCACTGCCAAATGGGTCATAGTTATATACTCTATTTTGTACAGCATCTGCACTCTTCATATTCCCATTCCAAGTAATGGTTGCCACTTCCCACATATCCTTGGATGTCATAAAGGTATAATTAAATTCACCTGCCACCACACCATCAAAGAATACTTTGACTGAAGTAGGACTTGGCACATCAGCACCATCTGTAGGACTAATTCTATAAGCATGAGCACCAACGAGATAAGGTTGTCCGCTAGATGAATCTGGATTTACCATAGAGATTTTTTCAGGACCATCACCATTGAGATCATCGATTTCAAGAATAGCACCCCAATCTGTCATTTTGTTGGCATAATAACAGTCAATACTTGCAGATGAACCCCATTCCATGGTTGGGTCTACCCCTCTAGAAGGTGGTAACATGTGTAGGTCTAGATCCGATCCACTGACATAACCATCTGGATTTGCTGGGAATGGTGTGTTCCAAGTCATTTGAACCACTAATCTACGTGAAGTATCTACATTTACTGTAATCTTTTGATCGCTTGGACACATATCGCTAGGTGATTCAATACCGGTATGACCTACCACTTTGAGTTGTATGATATATTGACCGATTTGATCTGGCATAAACATCGCTTCAGATGTGGTTTCATCATCCATTTGCCCTTCTCTTTCAAGAATGGCAGCAACTGAATTTGCTGGTTTTTGAATGATCATCCATTGATATCTAGCAGGTTTTCTAGAAACATCAGAATCATCACTAGAATATCTACCAGATAGAGATAATAACTCATTCACACCAGCAGAGAATTCTGTGGTAAAACCAACATCTGGTTCTGGACATGCTGTAGGAATAGGCGCAAAAGCATCATAGTCATAATAATCACCACCAAAGTAGTCATAATCTGCTTCTACACCATAATCAGCAACAGATCCAGCTTCAATGCCCTTATCGGCTTCCATACTGCCACCTACAGTGGAACCAGCAGTGGAACCAGCAGTGGAACCAGCAGTGGAACCAGCAGTAGAACCAGCAGTAGAACCAGCAGTGGCACCAGCAGTGGGACCAGCAGTGGCACCGGCAGGCATGCCAGCAATCACTTGAGTACCAGCAGTTGTCGCACCTGTAGTAACACCAGCAGTCATTGCACCTACTGTTGCCCCTGTTACTGCACCACCAGTGGTTGTTTGAGCTTCTTCTCCACCACAAGCAATGAGTTGTAATACACTTAATAATACAATCAATTTCTTCATTGAATACATCTCCATTTTGTTTTACAAAATACCCAAAAATATTGGTTCAAATAGACTAAAAGGATTTGAAGTAAATTGCTACAAAAAAATAACATAGATCTTGAAATTCATACCCACATCCCTCACTAAGCCCAAGCCATTAATCTTGGTCCAATGATCTTCCTTGTCTGTTGAAATGCCTGAATATTTTGAGCCCCAGTCAACAACATTGTGATTTTTAATGCCAGCACCATTGCAGTCAAAAACAAATCTGCCCCTTCTACACCTTCATCCAAATATGCTTTAAGAATGGGTCTTGCAAAACCACTGATATCTGCCCCTAATGCAATCGCTTTTGCAGCCACCAAAGGTTGATCTATGCCACCAGAAGCGATTTTCTGAATCGCATATTTTTGATTCATCAAAATACTTGCTGCCGTGGGTATCCCCCAATTCTCAAACAAATGCCCCAATTCAGCTTCTAATCCTTGACTCCTTAATGCTTCAACTTTAATCCAACTCGTGCCCCCAGTTCCGCTTAAATCAACAGCTTTTACACCGATTTGAAGCAATCTCTCTACCACTTGACTCGATAATCCACAACCACATTCCTTCACCAAAACTCGCCCATCCAAAGCATCATTGATCCTAGCAATGGTATCATACCCTTGAGTAAAATCTCGATCAGCATCTTGATCTGCTTGCATTAATTCCATCGCAGGGTTGAGATGAACAGCCAAAAAATCTGCTTCTATGCTCTGAAAAAGAGCAAGGGTTTTTGTGACACCCATATCTCTGATTTGATTAACGCCCAAATTCCCAATAATTGGAATGGTAGGGGCAACAGATCTGACTTGAAAACTCGCCAAACTCTCTGGTTCTTTACTGATAATTCTTTGAGAGCCTAAACCAAAGGGAATCCCATATTTCTCGCATAACCCAGCAATCGCTAGATTGATTTGTTTGGCTTGTTCTGGTCCTCCAGTCATCCCAGTTACCATAAATGGGGCTTTGATGCTTTTCCCAAGTAGATTTGTAGTAATATCGATCTGAGAGAGTTTTAATTCTGGCAGTGCTTGATGGATTAATTCCACTTCTTCAAACAGCGTACTTGCCTTGTCTGGTTGAACAGCACCTTTATGGCATAATTCAATATGATCGATCTTCCTCTGATAGATTTGACTCTTTGACATGTATTAACTCCACTTCCTTTCCACACTCTTAATCCCTGGTAAACTCTTAATACTTTGAATCACCTTCTTTAACTGATCCAAATCATTTACCATGATCGTAAATTCATTGATCGCATTTCCTTCTTCATTGGTTTGACAATTCACGGCGCTGATATTCGCACCAGATTTATGGAAGGCTTGACTCATACTTGCCAATAAACCCGGTAAATCTTCACTCTCGATTTTCAGTTCCACAGGTCGAGTTTGTTTCTTCCCTTCATTCCATTCTACGCGAATTTTGCGATTAGGATCATAATTCAAGGCACTTGGACAATCCTTATGATGCACAGTGACCCCATGACCAATCGTCACAAAACCCACAATAGGATCTCCATGTACAGGTGAACAACATTTGGGGTAACGAATCGCAATCCCATCTTCTCCATCCACAAGTATTGGTGTTTGACCGCTATCTTTGGATAAACGCTGTTCTTTCTCTTCTTGTTCGCTCTTGATTAAAGCTTGATGATCGCTTTCTGGGAATAGATAAGTCACTAATGATTCTATGGTGGTTTTACCATAGGCAATATCCAAGAATAATTCTTTTTCAGATGTGACTTTCTTAAATTGAATCAGCTTATTTAACAAATGCTCTTTGCGCAAACGATTGAGATTATAGTTGTAGTTTTTTAGCGCTTTTTCAAAGATTTCTTGCCCAATGATTTGATTTTGTTCGCTCGCTTCTTGCCTCAAGAATCCTCTAATTTTATTGATGGCTTTACTGGTTTTTACAAATTTAAGCCAATCGCTTTTGGGTTTACTCCCCTTGGTACGAAAAACTTCTACCACATCCCCATTTTGCAATTCATACCTCAAATTCACAATCGCACCATTGACCTTAGCCCCAGTGCATTCACTCCCCAAGTCACTATGGATGCTAAAAGCAAAATCAATGGCAGTAGAACCTTTTCTCAAAGGTTTCACTTCTCCTTTAGGTGTAAATACATATACTTCTTCATCAAAAAGATCGACTTTTACAGTCTCCAAGAAGTCTGTAGGGTCTTGTAAATCCCTTTGCCATTCAAGCAATTGCCTCAACCAAGCAAAAGTCTCATCTGTACTCATATTGCTTTTGCTATGTCCATCTTTCTCTTTGTATGCCCAATGCGCTGCCACACCCATTTCAGCTTTTTTATGCATCTCTTTGGTTCTGATTTGTATTTCTATTCTTTCATTCTCAGGTCCAAATAAAGCTGTGTGTAGCGATTGATAACCGTTTTGTTTGGGGAGCGCGATATAATCTTTAAATCTACCAGGGATGGGTTTCCATACACTGTGCACCATGCCTAATACTTCATAACACTCTGAGAATCGATCCACAATAATTCTAAATGCCAACATATCAAATAGATTATCAATCGAGGCATGTTCACCCATCTTCTTGATTTTTTGACGAATGGACCACAAATGCTTGGGTCTACCACTGACTTCTGCTTTTAACCCTTGTTCTAATAATCTCTCTTGAATATCATGCGTTACCCTTTCGATATACCCTTCTCTTTCCTTCTTGGTTTTTGCAATGGTTTGAGCGAGGTCATAATACTCGTCTGAGTACAAATATTTAAAGCATAAATCTTCCATCTCTATCTTTAAGCCATACAAGCCCAAACGACTGGCCAATGGTGCATAGATCTCTAGGGTTTCTCTGGCAATGGCTTTTTGCCTTTCGGATCTTAAATGCTTTAATGTCCTCATATTATGCAAACGATCGGATAATTTCACCAAAATTACCCTTAAATCCTTACTCATGGCAATGAGCATTTTCCTAAAATTGGCTACTTGTGCTTCTTCTTGATTTTGAAAATTAATCTTATTGAGCTTAGTCAAACTATCCACAAGTTCAGCGATATCTTCCCCAAATTGAAATTTAATATCTTCCAGTGTCACATCCGTATCTTCTACAGTGTCATGCAATAAACCCACACAAACAGAAGCTGTATCTAGATTTAAAGAAGCCACAATATAGGCAACTTCTAAGGGATGAATAATATAAGGTTCTCCGTTTTTACGCACTTGTCCTTTATGCGCTCTTGTGCCAAAAACATAAGCTCTCTTCACAAGTTCTAAATCTGCACTAGGATAATTTTGCTGATGTAGTGCTAGAATATCATCTAATATAATCATTTTGTTTGAACTCTCAATATGTTGTGACTTCCTACATCATAGAGAGAATATCTACATAAATCAATCTATCTATTTCTTTTTAATCTCTGCTGGTTTTGCCTTGATTTTTTTGGGATCAAGGGCATTGAGCTTCTGATTGGCTTCTTGTAAACGATGATTGTTGAATTCTTCTTGATTTTTATACCTTGCCATAAATGCTTTTAATGCCAAATATGATCTTCTGTTATTCTCTTCAATGATAGGTTGTATTCTCTGCCACTCTGCTTCCACTTTTTGATAAAACACAACCTTCGGATCTAATGCTTCTTTGACTGGCTGATTCTGTAATTGTTGCCCTTTGATTCTCGTCTGTTGAATCTCTTGATCCCCTTTTTTCCCCCTCTTTAGGGTGATTTGATAATCCAACTCAAAATCAGAGATTTGGCTGATCATCTCTTCTATGCTTTGAGGCTCTTGATCTTCCACTTGGGATTCAACGATTTCATCGGGTTCATCGGATCTACTGTTCTGAAATAACTTCACAAAAAGTTGATCAATGCCATTGTTTCTTTGATGTTCAGGTAAAAATTTTAAAAGACGTTCAAAAGCCTTTAAACTATCATCACTTGGCTTAAAATTAGGATCATCTTCTATCATTTTTTGCAAATACATTAAACCAGAAGCGATTTCTGACTGCTTTTCTAGCTCTAAAAGCTTTCGATGCTGATTGATTGTTTGAATGGGAGTATGTATAAAAAGCCCCATTGCACTACCTCTTGGCTGAATATGAAATCGGTTGAGATGTGCTTACACTATGTTTTTTTTGATAAAACTCAACCTTTATTTTATACGATTGGCAGATTCTATATAAAAATCAATACATTAAAATATGAATTAAAAATCAAAATTATCTTCTTCTTACACGGAAACCAGTAGAAGGTAATCTAGTACCTTGATTGAGATAGTTACGATAGACATTTAAGAGTGTCGTACTATTGGTATTCCAAGCAGCCCCACGAATCACTTTGCTGAGATTTCTAGCAATATTGGGTACTGGTGAACCATCAATAGGTGTAGAGTTATAATTGGCTAGATAAGTATCTGCCACCCATTCATTCACATTACCAGCCATATCACACAATCCTTGTACAGTGTCACCATTGTTTGCTGTTCTGAGAATATTCCCAGTCAAATCACCAGAAGTGGATCTAGAACAAACTGTTGCTGTTGAGTTTGTACCACAACCATTTGTGGGATTGATGTAATTTGCTCTTGAACAACTTGGTGCCGTAGAACCCCATGGATAGATCTTGATCGTACGATTCATACCTTCGCTTCTTGCTGCATATTCCCATTCAGATTCACTGGGTAATGAGTACACCATTGCACTTGGATCTAAACCATCTAGATAACTTGTATAAGCAACAGCTTGAGCCCATGTCACACAATTAATGGGTTGTTGTTCCTTAGCACCTGCAGCGGCAGTCCAATTACAACCAGTGGTTACAGCTGGTAATGTACATAAACCAGCTTGTACACATTGACGATATTGGGCGACTGTGATTTCTGATCTGGTCATTTCAAATGCTTGAATCGTGATTTGCTTCATTGGTGTACGGTTTGTTGTACCATCACCAATTGTATAAGAACCGCCAGCAATGCTGACCCAAGCGATGTTATAGTTGAGAGTACAAGCATTTGCATCTGCTGGTGGTAAACAAGCATCACCATATAAGCTGTTACCATCATCACAAATTTCCATACCAGCTCTAATATAACCATCACCACAAACAGCATTCTTACATCCTACAATACAAGCATCTGTATTGATTGTATTACCATCATCACATTCTTCTGTGACATTATCAAAAATGCCATCACCACAAGAACGCAATATACAGTTTGTACGGCAATTTGCATTAGGTGCATTAGAATTATTCACACCTTCATCACATTGTTCACCGGGACCTACAAAACCATCACCACAGAATGCAGCCACACAATTGACACAAGCATCTGTGCTGATATTATTGGCATCATCACAACTTTCACCTCTGGCAATATCTCTAATACCATCACCACATCTTGCCAAAGTACAGTTGGTACGACAAGCATCGGACTTGGTATTGCTATTTAAGCTACCATTATCGCATTGTTCACCGGGTTCAACAGATGCATTACCACAAACTGGACGTGTACAATTATTCTTACAAGCATCCAAATCATCGGTATTGCCATCATCACATTGTTCACCATTGGCTGCATTGACAAAACCATCACCACAAATCGCAATTGTACAATCATTATCACAAGTCTTTGTTGTAATCACTGTATCACAAGTTTCATTGTTTGAAGCATTGACTTTGCCATCACCACAACGCGCTAATGTACAATCTGCATTACATGTTACTGATTCACCAGCAGTATCACAAGCTTCAATTGTACCAGAACCACCAGTCTTGACAGTGCCATCACCACATCTTGCAAGCACACAAGTACTTAAACAATTATCATGATCAAGGAGATTGCCATCATCACAACCTTCACCAGCTTGAAGGATACCATCACCACAGCCAGGTAACTTACAGGTGTTGGTACAAGCATCATTATTGACATTATTACCATCATCACAAGTTTCACCTAGTGTTGCATTGACTTTGCTATCACCACAACGAGCTAAGGTACAATCAGCATTACAAGTCACTGAATCACCAGCTGTATCACAAGCTTCATTAGCAGCTTTAATGCCATCACCACAATCACAAGCATCACCTGTACCATCACTGTCAGTATCGGTATTGGTTGCACTTGCAACATTTGGACAACGATCAATAAAGTCACAGAAGTTATCAGCATCTGCATTGGTGGGTACACTTGTGTTTAATAGAGGATTGGTATTGCATTGATTTTCAATGGTATCTAAAACACCATCGTTATCATCATCATTATCACCAAGATCACATAAACCATCAGTGTCAGTGTCAGTACCATCATTACTTACTCTTGTAGCGACAATCGTGAAGTTTGCACCTGCAGTGAAATCAGTAGCAGAAGCAGAAGCACAATCATCACAACTATCTGCATCGGTATCACGACATCGAGATGGATCTAAAGGATCAACATCTGGTGCGTTATCATTCACCCCATCATTATCATCATCAGCATCACAAGCATTCCCTTGAGTGTCACTATCTGTATCCAATTGATCAGCATTTGCGATGACTGGGCAATTGTCTGTAGCATCACTTACTGTATCACTGTCTGTATCAGCAAGTAATGGGTTTGTGCCTTTGTTAGGTTCATCTGCGTCTAATACTGTATCATTATCATCATCATGATCGATACCATTATCACATTTACCATCGCTGTCTGTATCAGTGGGTTTACTGCTCGCTAAATTAGGATTGGTACCACAAGTGGTTTCATCTGTGTCTTTGAATCCATCATTATCTAGATCGGTATCACCAAGATCACATAATCCATCACCATCAGTATCAGTACCATCATTTGTTGTACTTGCAGAAGTCACAGATGTTGCTGCTGATCCTAATGGTGCGATTTGAGAGCAATCATCACAATTGTCAGCATCACTGTCTCTACAAACTGTAGGATCGATATCTTGTGTATCAATATCATCAGTAACACCATCGTTATCATCATCATGATCATCAAATGCTGGATCTGCTGAAGTATTACATAAACCATCAGCATCTGAATCTAATGGGATAGATGCGAGAAGCAAGGGATCAGAACCACAAGCAATTTCTTTGAGATCGCTAGAACCATCACCATCATCATCTGTATCTTGATCATTACAAAGGCCATCTGCATCAGGATTACCTGTGCTATCAATCCCTAAACAAGCATCACTAGGATCACTGTCACATTTAGAATCATTGTCTGCATCGGTAGGTACACTAGATGCATTATTTTGATCTGAAGAACATAGAATTTCAGTAGCATTGCTAAATCCATCACCATCGATATCTTCATCACCATTATCACAAAGACCATCTAGATCCAAATCAGCGCCATCATTGGTAACTTTGCCATTGACAACAACAAAGTTGGCACCAGCAGCAAAGTTATTGTTTGCCGTACCAGAACAGTCGTCACAAGTATCTAGATCAACATCACCACAAAGAGATGGGTCTAATGCTGTGGTAGGTTCATCAGTATCTAATCTACCATCATTATCATCATCTGTATCTACACCACTGTTACAAAGCATATCGCCATCTGTATCTAGGGGTTTGGTATTTTTATTTGTAGTTGCTAGCAATGCCAAACCACAAGTGATTTCATCTGCATCGCTAAATCCATCGTTGTCGTCATCTGTATCTAGGTTATTACAAGTACCATCTGTATCTGGATCTAGATTTGGGTGACCTACACAAATATCTAAGGCATCACAAATCTTATCACCGTCTGCATCTGGGGGAACTGAACTTGCCTTCTTTGGATTTGTATTACAAGCAGCTTCTGAAGAATCTTTGAAAGTATCATTGTCATCATCATCATCTTCAGCATTCGCATCTTGACAGCCATCACCATCATAGTCTGTGGTTGCATCTGATGTCCAAGCTTTAACACCCTTTGGACATTTATCAACAGGTGTATTTGCCACTTGATCAACAACACCGTCATTGTCATCATCATTGTCTTCAACATTCGCATCTTGACAGCCATCATCATCATAGTCAGATGTGAGATCTCTTGTCCAACCCACAATACCAGTAGGACAAAGATCGCCAGCATTATCTAGTTTACCGTCATTATCATCATCATTGTCTTCAGCATCAGCATCTTGACAACCATCTGTATCATGATCAGTTGCACCACTAGAAGTCCAACCTTTGACACCAGTCACACAATCATCATCTGCATCTAGTATACCATCATTGTCATCATCGTTATCTTCAGCATGTGCATCTTGACAACCATCAACATCATAATCATTGCTTAGATTTGATGACCAACCTTTGGCACCAGTTACACAATCATCATCTGTATCAAGGATGGTGTCATTGTCATCATCATTGTCTTCAGCATTTGCATCTTGACAACCATCACCATCATAATCAGTGCTTAGATCAGAAGTCCAATCGATGACACCAGTCGCACATTGATCTACCCCATCTACAATACCATCTTGATCGTCATCATTATCTTCAGCATTTGCATCTTGACAACCATCACCATCAT
>JACCDO010843865.1_pt1 | contig 12080 bp, 12 predicted proteins | sample 7446101 | NCBI WGS metagenome assembly JACCDO01 (sample SAMN15323440, study PRJNA562643) | freshwater metagenome | isolation source: river surface water | place: USA:Blue River Watershed | collected 2017-08-16 | reverse complement strand
TTTAACAACAGTATATTTACCTTCTCCTAATGGTTTGAATATTACAGTACCAACAATGAATTATGGAACCTTTTATGGTTCACCAAATTCGGTTAATATACTTTTATATACACCGCAACCAATTTCGAATATTTGTTTCCCAGCAGGAACTCTTATTACATGTAACCAAGGAAATATTCCAATTGAACAGTTGAATCCTAAAGTTCACACAATTCGAAACAAAAAGTTAGTATGTATCACCAAAACAAGAAGCGTTAATGATTATTTGGTTTGTTTTGAGAAACATTCGTTAGGAAATAATATCCCTTCTCAAAAAACGGTTATGACTAAGGATCATATGGTTTTCTTCAATGGGAAAATGAAAACAGCAAATGAATTTTTGAAAAATTCAACAGGTGTTTATAAAGTGAAATACACTGGGGAACAATTATATAATGTTTTAATGGAAGAACACGATAAAATGATGGTTAATAATTTAATTTGTGAAACATTAGATCCAGAGAATCCTATGGCGAAATTACATATATTGTTAGAAAAATACACTCCGGAACAACAAGTGTTGTTAATAAAGGAATACAATGATTTCACAATAAAATCAAATAATTTCTCCAAAAAGCAGTTGAAACAGATAATGTAATTTAAATTGTATTTTATAAATAAATTAGAGTTATAATAATTTATTTATATTGTTGCATTAGACGCTAATGGTCCGTGTTCTAAATAATCACCTGTAACACTGTATCGAGGTGGGTAAGAAGGCATATATTTTAAATCAGAAGGTGGTTTATATCTTTTGTCAAACAATTTTTGCTCAGCGTCAAAATCATCACGCCAAGTATTTATTCCGAATGTAGGTGACGGTGTTTTTGAAAATTGTTTATCCAAAAATGTCATTGCTTTTGTTCCCATATCTGTTGTCAAAGTGGAATATTGAGGTGTCAAACTGAAAGTGAGTTTACCGGCAGCGTTATCACCTATAACATTAGTTTTACTCGTAGTTTTAGTATTGTTCGATTGATTTTTTGTTTGAGGTTGGCACCCAGGGCAATCAATATCGGCAAAACATTGTTGTCCGGTTTTAGCGCATCTAGATGTCGGACCGCAAAAATTGCTACAACTAGTAGTTGTGGTCAAGGGCAAATCTACAGTATGACTTGTAGAATTATTTATTTGATTTAACTGCTGAAAACATTCTACTATATATTTGTTTATAGATAGATAATTAATCCATTTAAATATTAAAACCAGTAATATAACTGCTAAAAATAACATATAATATTGTTTTTCCATATATATTATTAACTAATATAAAAACTTACAAAATTCAATAGTATTTTAGCAAATAAACAATAGTGTAAATATTTTATATCATTTAAATATAAGTAATTATGTCAGATACTACAACAACATCCGATACATCGGCAATTGATGAAAAACAAGCGGAAAATGAAGGAACTAGTTCAAGCAATACGCCAAATTGGTCTAAATTTGGTTCAAATTTACTTGTGACAATTTTATTTATTGTAATATATTTTATTTTTGGTGTTTATGCTTTATATATTTGTAAAATAGCGCAATCAAATATACTTCCTACAGATAGTTATTGTTTTCCTTTTTCAGATGCTAAACCAACCGTTACACAAATTGATACAAATATATTTAAAACCTATGTAGATGCGAATAATCCCAGATCGATTAAATTAAAATTTCCTTATGACGAAAATGCGGATTTTGAACTTCTAAAAACCTTACGTGAATATAAAAATAGTTATGATTCAAATAACATAATGAATTATTTTATTTCAATTATTGAATCACTGATATATTTTGACTTTAAATTCATAAATTCCACTTTTAATACATTAAATGGCGCTCCTGAAGGATTAGTAGTTTTATTTGGACCATTTATACTAGGTATAATATCCAGTATATTATTGTTTTGTAATTGTATTTATGGGTTATTTTTATGGTTTTACAATATGTCTTGGCTTTTTAAGAAAAATACAAATACGAAAAAGGGTGAAAAACCTGTATGGGAGGATGTAACAATGACGCAACCATTTGGTTATGGTATGGGTATATTTTTAGTAATAATGTTATCAATTATATTACTATTTTTTGCTCCATTTTTCATTGGTATTGACGGTTTAATTTCGTCATTTTGTTGTTTAATAATGTTTTCGTATACAGGATTCATGTCAGATAAACCATCAGGGTTTTTGACTGTTTTGGGAGAAGCGGCGAAAGTATATAAAATATCTATAATGGTGATGTTCAGTATTTTTGTACTTTCATCAGCGTTTACTTATCTAGGTGTTACAAACGGTATTGTATTCCTTATTGGAATATTATGTATTTATTTTGGAGTTATAAACTTGGATTTATTTAAAAGAAGTAATGAAGAAAATTTGACGCCTTTTATAGCAGCAAAAGAGTTACAGGCGAAAAGAACAGTTTGTACAAATGTCGAACCTACAGAAAAACACGGAATGTTATACCAAATGGTTTTTGGTAAACAGTCCGGTGGAGGTAAATTAGTAAATGATCTAAAAAAATTAAGAAAAGTAAATAAATAAAAATATAAATAAATAAAACAAATTAAATAAAATACAATATAAAAATAATTTTATATTTTATTAAATAATGACAAAACAAGGTAAACTTGATAAACAACCTTTTGTTAGTATTTGCACACCGACATTTAATAGACGTCCATTTATTCCAATTATAATCAAGTGTTTTGAAAACCAAACATATCCTAAGGATAAAATGGAGTGGATTATTGTTGATGATGGTAGTGATAAAATTGAGGATTTAGTATCACATATACCACAAGTAAAATACTTTAGATATGAGGAAAAGTTAACACTTGGTAAAAAAAGAAACATAACAAACGATAAGGCGAAAGGCGACATTATTGTTTATATGGATGATGATGATTATTATCCACCTGACAGAGTTAGTCACGCTGTAGAAACATTATTAAAAAATCCCAAAGCATTGTGTGCTGGATCAAGTGCAATGTATATATATTTTAAACATATACAAAAAATGTATCAATTTGGTCCATATGGTCCAAATCACGCGACTGCGGCAACATTTGCTTTTAAAAGGGAATTGCTTAAAAAAACAAGATTTGAAGAAAAAGCGGCAGTTGCAGAAGAAAAGAAATTTTTAAAGGATTATACAATTCCTTTTGTTCAATTAGATTCAAATAAATCAATATTGGTTTTTTCACATAACCAAAATTCATTTGACAAAAAAGAGTTGCTAAAGCAAATCCCAAATCCTTTTATTAAAGATACGAGCGTAACTCCTGCGGATCTTGTAAAAGAAGCGGATGTTTTAAAATTTTTTATGGAAGATATAAATGATTTATTGGATAATTATTCTCCGGGTTTGCCTGAAAACAAACCTGATGTAGCAAAACAATTAGTTAAACTTAGAGAAAGTAGAGAGAAAATGGCTAAAGATCAAGCAGACTACAATATTGTAATGAATACATTTGCCAATATGGGTGATCAAGGTAAACTTAATCAATTAACAGTAACAGTTCAAGAGTTGACAATAGAAAATAATCAATTAAGGGATAAGATTAAATATTTAGAGGAAAAAATGAAGCAGTTGATAACAGAACAAATACAATTAAAACGTAATTCTGTAGAGCAGAAAAACTAAACAGATGAATGAGTATATATAATAATAAAATTTATTAAATATACTTAAAAGGAATTTATATAATATAGTATAATACCTTAAATGAGTAACGCTATTGAAACCGAGAACGATAATTTGTCTACTAGTGATAACAATGAGTTGACCAAATTTAAACAAACTGACAAGAATTTTCACGTAATTTACAGATTGGCACCTTTTGAACGAAAGGGTCTTACTATATATAAACAGAAGAAGGTAGGTGTTTATACAAGTGGTGAAGTCGGAACTAGAATTAGAAATGCTGAGACCGGCGAGTACTACAATTACACTGTTGGTAGTAAATATGAGGACCTATTTTTTTCTGTTAGATTATCTACTGGCGAATGCAATGGAAAGTATAAACTTCCGACACTCTTTTTTAGTTCGCCTCAACATTATGAGTCTTATTTATATAATACTGTAAGTGATGATATTGTGGATATTTGGAATTATAAGAGGGACAAATTAATTAAGGAAATGAAGGATAAGAAACAAGGAGGTAATGTGTTGGTCCGATAAATATTAAAAATTATAATCTTGGTTTTAAATTATTAACTGTATTTATTAATTGAAAATATAATATTGTTTTGTAAATATTATATTTTTTATAACATTTTATTTTTTATAACATTTTATTTTTAGAAAACTTATTCATCCATAATAACTTCTTCTTCTTCTTCTTCATTTTCAATTTCCTTATCAAGCGTACCTGCGGCATTTTCTTTTGTATATTTTTCCAAATATCGATAGATCCTATTAATATCCAATTTTGTTATTTCATAATTTTCAAACAATGCAAAGATTTCATTGTCATCATATTTATTTTTCAAATCAATAAAATAACCGAATATATCTTTTTTGTCCATGCCAAGTTTTTGACATAATTTTTGGATAAACAATGAATTATTATATTCAGTCGAGTATTTGGTTAATACTTTAGTAAATCGCACTTCTGTAATGTTGTTTTTTTGTTTTTTATCAAATTTTTCATGATACAATTTGTTGTTTTTAAATGTCTTTATTAATGAACTCATTTCATTAAACTGCCATATTTGCTTTTGAAATGTGGTTCTATCAATGTAATCAGCGAAACAAATATTCTCCAATTGGTTAATATAGAAAGGTACCGATATATTTTTATTGTGTTTTTCAATAATGTCTATAATATTTTCATGCCATAATAAACCAACACTAGTTCTATCTGTTTCATTCATGACATTATTATGATCATCTATATTATAATAATTGTTAATAAGTTTATCCGTTATTTTTTTAGTATCATCATTATATGACTTAATTTGAAATAATTTTTCGATTATATCATCTTTAAAGATATCGGGTTTATCCTTATAAATATTATAAATACTTTTAAGTTTTCGTAAATCACCTTGAGTAAAATTAACAATCTTTTTTTTTATATCTGTATCAATATTCGTAAATAAAGTTTGAATAATTTGATCGATTTGTGAATTTGAAGGAGTTTTTAGTTCAACTGTGTTACAAACCTTCATTAGTTCCTTGATTTTTTTATCAACACGATAATTACCAACACAAATAATAGGATTCATAGTGATTTCTTCTAATTTTTGTTTTTTTGTTTTTTTGGGTCGTATAAGTTTTATTAATGTATTAATACCACCCTTATCACCATTATTCATTCCATCAATTTCATCCATTATAATAGCAATTTTTTTAACCTTTTTATTGAAAAGACTCATAATATTTTTATCAGACATATTATGTTTAGTAATGTCTTCAATAACAGATGTATTTCGAATATCACCCGCATCATAATTAATAATATCATAATCTAACTCTTTTAAAATATTTGTAACAAATGTAGTTTTTCCGGTTCCTGGGTCACCATACACATATATTCCTTTTTTAAATAACATATTGTTTTTATTTTGTTCAAATGATTTTAATATATCTTTAATAGCATTTGATTTTTCATCTCTATCCAAAATATTATTAATATTTAATTTGTCCATTTATATATTTAATTAAATTCTTTTTATGTTAGTTTTTATATAATCCAACTTCTTTTAAAAAATTTATAATAAAATTTCTACATTTTGCCGACTCATTTTCATTACAATAATCAATAATAAAGTAGTTATAATTTTTGAACTCTTCATTTTTATACATGTAATTTTTAAACTGGTTCCATTTTAAATAGTTCTCTCTTACTATCATTTCAAAAACAAAATAATTATCACGACGGATTGTATGACGTATATACGATTCATAGTTTTTGATGCTAGATTTAATAAGTTGATGATATAATTTATAATTTGTTTTATTTGTAAACGTAAATTCTTTTTTAGGAATATATTCTTCAATTATATTCACAATATCAGTTGGTAATTTATTAATTAAATTAAATATATTATTCATATTATTTATTTTTATTTTTATATAAAAAATTATATAAAAATCTATATTATTGTTGACAAGGGTTACTTACACCATATGTAATGCCATCCCAAGTAACATTACATCTTGTCGCCCAGTTATATTTATTACACGCACCTTGAGATCCTGTAAATTGCGAAGAGTTAAAATTCATGGTTTGGTGTTTATTGCTACCACTTGCGCAAGTTCCTAAATCTTTAACATTAACACATGTTGCATTATTACCAGAACCATCTAGCACCCAGAAATCGGGGCATTGAGGAACCACTGGTGGCCACTGAACAGAACTACCTTTGGAAAGAGTAATCCCGATAACTATTAATGTAATAATTAAAATAATTATAGCAGTGATTAAAACAATTTTTTGAAAACCTTCCATTGATATATAAAATAAATATATTTTTTTTCTATAAGTGTAATATAAATGAATAAATCTAATAATGGTCGTGTAGATATTAAATCGCCTAATACTTCTAGTTTATTTGAAATGTATGATAAAATACCAGCAAACCAGTGTGTAACATTTAGGAACCCAACTGAAGGATTGTGGAATGATACTACTTTATCTAACACATTTTTCTCTCAACAAAATATTCAGATCTTACAAAATGGTATACGCGCAGGTGTTTATCACAAGTCTAATGGTCAATATACAATTGGACCTCAAGATTGCGATTCTTTAAAAATTGTTATGCGAAGTGTGTTTTTACAAAACGCAGCAAATCAACCAAATAATATTACCCAACAAGTTATTGAATTAAACAAAATTGTCTTAAATTATTGCATTCAACAGGTTTATAGTGAGGCGCAAGGTTATATGAAATATATTGATGACGCCAGTACATTAGTGGTGCCAATTGCGCATCCTGTTATGGCAAATAATACTGATAGAGAACTTGAATTTAAGACTTGGTTCTAGTTACCTTTAAATAATAATATAAATAATAAAATATAATTTATACTATGAGTGAAATTATTAAGAATAAATTATATTTAGGAGATTTATTTGATGCTAATAATAAGGAACAAATTAAAAATAATAATATAACTAGCATTATTTGTGTTGCTGAAGGGTTAAAAATAAATAATGAATCTTCACAAGTTAAAGTATATAAATACGAACTACAAGATGATTATGAGTGTAATATTTCTCTCTATTTTGATGAGATAGGAAGTATTATAAATAAAGAAACCACTGTTTTAGTTAACTGTGCTGCAGGAATAAGTAGATCTTCTACTGTTGTTATCGCTTATTTAATTAAGTATTTTAATGTAAATCTTAAAATCGCCTTTTTATATGTAAGAAATAAGAGATCAAATATTTGTCCAAATAAAAAATTTATGGAATATTTATTGGAATATGAAAAAAAAATTAGAGGAAATAATAGTTTATCATATGATGAATGTATTAAATTATTTTATTATACATAGTAACTTTTTATATTTATGCGTCTTCAACTATTAAATTTGATTTCTTTGTAATCTTCTTTACAGATGTTGTTCCCTTTGAAACAACCTTTTTTTTCTTTAATTTTGTATCTTCGCCATCCATAAGTCTTTGTCTTAACTCCTTGTACTCCAAATATTGTTCTAATAAATTATCCAATTCTGAAGACCACATCTGATTTATAGTTGTGCTTTTAACTAAATTTAGTTCTTGTTCTTTGTTACCCTTTTCCTTAAGCAATTTTTCGACGTTTTCTTCAGTAACCGAGTCCATAGGCATCTTGGTTAAATATTTATATTCATTATCATCGCCTACCATATCATAACCTTTTCCTTGTAACATTTCAATCACTTGATCTTTCTTCTTTTTTCTCAAATCAATTGTACCATCCAAATTTTCTTGAATATACTTTGCTTTATTAGATAATAATACCAGTTCCTTTTCAAGAGCATCAATCATATAATCCTTTCTAGTTTGATATAATTCAATTCTTACATCATAATAATCATCAATTATATCAGATACTCTATCATACTTTTGTAATTTATCCTCTGCGTCAAATAGATGCATATTTGTAGTTGTATTTGTAGTATACAATTTCAATAATTTTTCAAGTCCATTACATCCGTAATCACCTTTAGATTGTTCTAATTCTTCCAACTTACCTTTCGCAAATGTAATTGTAAAATCAACATTGGTATCTTTGCTCATATCATCATAATCCTTAACCACTGATACAATCTTTTTACCTTCTTTATCTTGTCCAGGTTCAATCAATTTCTCAAGCAATTCTTTAAAATCTTCAGTCCAAAAACCTACAGGTAACTCAGTAACACGAATTGTATCTGCGCCAGTCTTTTCATACAAACCTTTAATCAAGAATTTTTCATCACTTAGTTTTGTTATTTGACCCTTGAATCCATCATAAAACGGAATAAACTCTACATTATTTTCTGCTAAAGTTAATTTGTTTTTCAAATATTGAATAATTTGAACTGGATTATAACACATAATATCTGTACTAAAACCAGTTCCAATACCCTTTGAACCATTCACAAGAATCATTGGAATAATCGGTGCGTAATAAATCGGTTCAACCATTAGTCCGTCGTCATTCAAATAAGTCAATATATTATCATCATATGCTGGGAATAAAGTTCTAGTAATTTTGTTAAGTTGAGTGAATATATATCTTTCCGACGCACTATCTTTACCACCTTGTAATCGAGTTCCAAATTGACCATTTGGCATAAATAAATTTATATTATTTGAACCGACAAAGTTTTGCGCCATTCCAACAATCGCAGCGTTCAAACTTGCTTCACCGTGATGATATCCAGAATGCTCAGAAACATAACCGGAAAACTGTGCGACTTTAATTTCAGTTGTCAAATTCTTCTTGAATGCTGAATACAATATTTTACGCAATGATATTTTGAGACCATCCATCAAGTTTGGAATACTACGATCACAATCATATTTGGAGAAGTGGATTAACTCTTTATGAATAAACTCGTCATACGATACATTTAATTTTTTAGTATCTAAATACGCTTTTCTATCATATAATTTTAACCAGTCTTTTCTATCATCTGCGCGTTTCTTATTGAAGACCATATCAATTGTATCATCACTTTTCTCAGACATTGTAAAACCAACTACTTTTTTATTTTCAAAATATTCGCGAAATTCCTTACCAGTACTAGTTCCTAAACCCTTATAATATTTAATCTTCCATCCTTTACTATCATTTTCCTCTTTCCATTCTTCATATTCGCCATCGTTGTAGAAATTCAATTCAACGTCACCTTTTTTTGCTTTTAATATAGGTGTATTCATAAACCCAATAAATTCTGGAATTTCAGTTAGAGTAGGCCACTCAGACTGGAATAAATTAATACCTAAACCTTTAATATGACTACCATCTAGATCTTGATCAGTCATAAATAATACCTTACCATAACGCAAGTTTTTATAGACATCTTCAATAGTTTTATATTTTTTACCAGTTTCCAAACCTAATATCTTTTTAATTTCTGCGATCTCATTATTTTCAGAAATCTTTTTAACAGGTTCACCTCTTACATTTAATATTTTACCCTTCATTGGATAAACACCAATTGTATTACGGTCATCGGATGATAAACCAGAAATAATACCTGCTTTTGCTGAATCACCTTCGCAAAATATAATAACACAATCTTTGGACTTTTCAGTTCCCGCCCAATTAGCGTCTGTCAATTTTGGAATGCCACGAATACTTTTGGTTTTGACGCCATCAGTCTTTTTCGCTGCCTTATTTTCCTTGACTTCTGTCAATTGTAGCGCAGCATCCATGACGCCCATTTTAGCAACCTTTTCAATAAACTTATCACTGACGTCACATTTTGAACCAAATTTAGAAGAAGGTGTATTCATATAATCTTTAGTTTGACTATCAAATGCTGGGTTTTCAATGTCACAACGAATAAACAAAATCAATTGTTCTTTAATGCTGTTTGGGTTTACCTTGACCTTTTTCTTCTTCTCAATAAATTCACATAACTTTCTAGTGATTTGACCTAATATATATTCAACGTGTTTACCGCCTTTTGCTGTATGAATACCATTAACAAATGATACTTGTGTAAATTCATTATTTGGCGTTAAACCAACAGCATATTCCCATCTACCTCCGGAATCTTCATATACACGTGGCGCATCACTCTTATCGCCAATATATAAATCGATGTATTGTTGAAAATTCTTAATTGGAATAAGTGTCGAATTATATTTCACCTTCAAACTTTTATCCGTTACAGCAGCGATATCATAAACACGCTTTCGCAAAAGTGCGATTGTATCTGGTGTAAGACCACTAAGTCCAAGTCTCTTGTAGTCAGGTTTAAAGGTAATCTTTGTATAAGGTTTGGTTTTACATTTAGTAATTGATGGTTTACAGATTTCATCCAAGTTGTTTTTGAATTCTTGTCTGTATTTAAGACCGCGAATATGATCGACAGTTTCAACTGAACCATATGTAGACCAAATTAACACAAGTTTGAAACCAAAACCATTCTTACCACCAACAATTTTTTTCTCATCTTTGTTGTAATTAGTAGATGTTCTGAGATGACCAAAAATCAATTCAGGAATCCATATTTTGTGTTCAGGATGTTCAGCAACATCAATACCGTTACCATCATTTAACATAATAATAGTACCATCTTCTTCAATTGTGATTTCAATATTGGTTACAGGTAATGCATTTTCTTGACCATTAGCGATTGCTTGCGCCATTCTTACTGCATGATCACGAGCGTTAACAACACCCTCATCGAAAAGTTTAAATAATCCAGGAACGAGTTCAATATTCTTTTCAAAAATTTTAGAATTATCATCATTTAAAATCCATTGTTGAGAATCTATTTTTTCAACAGAACCAATATACGTATCCGGATTATCCAAGATATGCTGCTTATCAGTCTTCTGTTGATATTTATTAGCGAGATTTGCGTCTTGAGCGTTCATTGTCTATACTTATATAATTTCACATTTACCTTTTAAATAATTTCAATTTTATTTACATGAAAAATATTTGTAAATTATATTCTAAAATAATATAAAATGCCAACAAGAAAATTTACACCAGGTAATAATTCAAATTCTTCAAGGATGATTCATTATGTAGCGCAATTAAATGCGCTTTTTCCAAATAAGAATAACATCAATTGTTCATGTATACCAGATAATTATGATAAAAGAATTCCAGGATCGGATTCAGGTTCATATAAAGTTCCACGTAAAATATGGTATTCTCACGTAATACAGACAAGTTTAGGAGGTTCAACACAATATGGCAGTTTTTATTTAGGAGAACCTTTAAAATTGAACTATCTAGGAAATCCTCAAGGGACGCCTGGTGGAGGTGGAATGCCGCCTAAAAATAGATTTTAATGCGTTTCATAAATATTAGCAAACCAAAATTTTATTTTTTTCTCACTTAAATTTATAATGACAAAATTTTCTAGAACGTCGACTGGCAAATATTCCGTCGCTGGTAAAACATTTGATGTTTTGATTGGTACTCGCGCCCAAGTTTGGCATGGTACCGCTTACAAGACTACTGGTGGTCTCTGCAAATCTGATCTTATGCAAAACAAGGCAGGTCGCATTGTTTCCAGAGCAAAACATATGACTGCTAAGAAGGAGAAGAGACTTGTTAAGGCAGGTTATTTGACCAAGAAAGGTCAATTTGGTTTCATTAAGAAGGGTACATCAATGAGAAAGGGTCGCAGTCGTAGTCGTAGTAGAAAAATGAGAGGCGGTATGTCTGCTTTAAGTCCCTCTGATTATGATGGTAAAGGTGTTGGAACAAGTGGTGTTAACTTACAATTTGTTGCTGGCAATGCCAATTAAATATAATTCGAAATTATAATGATATTAGTAACATTATAATTTATTTTTTTAATTACTTACCCATTTAATTACTTACCCATTTAATTACTTACCCATTTAATTACTTACCCATTTAATTACTTAC
>JACCDO010127221.1_pt1 | contig 12080 bp, 7 predicted proteins | sample 7446101 | NCBI WGS metagenome assembly JACCDO01 (sample SAMN15323440, study PRJNA562643) | freshwater metagenome | isolation source: river surface water | place: USA:Blue River Watershed | collected 2017-08-16 | reverse complement strand
CAACAATCTCGACAAGAAGAAAACGCTGTCGGCAATGTGGAGTATCATCGCGTCGTCATGCACCACGTACTCGAAAATGAAGTCCGCGGAATACTACAAGAAGTACGTAAAGTTGATCAAACAGTAGGTCCGCTGATATGTTACTCAATAATTTCACGATTGATGTAGTGTTGCATATAGATGCACCTATAATGCAAGCTATCAAAGAGGCGAGTTGCACACATCAAGCAACGAAAGTTAACCTGGTGACAAGAGGTGTCAAGTGTCCTGAGCTCACGGACGAGGTTTTTAATGCCTTAGCCTCTTTGCACAATGCTACAGATGGCCATGTCGGGGCGGGGCGATAATATGCCCAAGTGCATCGAAAATTTCCAGCGTTGCGGGTAACAAATAGAATGTGTCGCACTTTTATTAGCTTATGTCCCAGATGTCAGAAAGATATGAAAGGGATTTCTTATTCGGCTTTAAGTTATAGTATTAAGGACAATATGTATGAGTTCTTGTTTGCAGATACCCTTGAATTACGCATTCGTGGGGTAGCTTATTATATTTTAGTCCTGTTACATTATGCTTTCCGTTTTTGTGTACTCACGCGGTTAAAAAGCAAAAAGGCTAAGCATGTGGCCAAGGCGTTGATCACAGCGAATACTTATTTACCATTTCGTCATGTTGTGCTGCAGACGGACCAAGGCACGGAATATCTGAATTCTGTGAACAATATTTTGTTAAAGGCCGTAGTCGCCAAGCGTTTTCAGGTTACTAATAAGGGCAGCCATCAGGAAAATGCTATTGTGGAACGAGTTATGCTAGAAGTTCGTCGTTTCTTTGATCCAATTATAGTAGAGTTGAGCTACTATGGTCTATTAGGATCTCTCATCATATTAATTTCTACAGTATAAACGTCCCCTAAATCATGAAAATCGTGATCAAATGCAGGATAATATGGGGTAGGAACTAAAACACTATCATTTGATTCGAATAATATAACCGAAAGTTCATGCAATAATCCACCACATCCAGGCCCAATAACTAACTCGTCTGATTTGGGATAATATGGTATTTTGCTGTGATTATAGTCTTGATGAAATAAATATTTTCCCATAAATTTTCCTAATATCTCTCTAAATTCTAGTGATCCTGATGCTGATGTATAATTTAATGACGATTCTTTTATAGTTTCATTCAATTTTATACTGCATATTTTGTCTAGTAATAAATCATGTGTCAACTTATTCTCTGCTACTGCTAAGCATATTACTTTATTTTTAGCATCTGTTTTATCATCAGAATTAATATATAAATCTTCACTTTGCAGAATCTTATCATTAGTAAATGATGATATCAAGTATTCTACATATTTCAGAGGTGGTGATGTGAATCTTTCAGCGCGACTACTCAATGGATAGGAATAGGGAACAGAGCCTACAATAATATTATCGGCATTATCCATAATTTTTTTTGTTGTACTTGTTTAAATGCAAATTGTTTCCCGTGCTTAAGCTTTACTCGTAATATTAGCGTTGAGATACTTCTACTGTTGCGTTACAAGATTGTAAGACTCGTTGTTTCTGTTTCGTTAATGGTATGGTACCTTTTACCTATATGCGATCATTGTCAACTGAAATCCCTATATTCCGGATATATTCCAGATTGGCGAGTATTGAAATAGTTTCAACTGTAATAATTATTTAACACAAATAAAATACGTCGAATTATGATATGTCTATGATATAACTAATACCAGGATTAACTCTTTCAAGAGTTATATTTTTATCAAAATTTGGAAAAAAATATTGCTTTGTCATATATCCGACTAAAAACCCCAGTAGAAACCCAGAAAGAACGTACATTTTACAATTACAATTGGATTCACTTATGAGTCCTGCCTTAGATTTTTGTGACTGCGTAGGTACTTTAGTAACCATCTCAATTCTATCGTTATCCCATAAACCTTCAATAATTTGACCATCATCCTTATAAAGTACTCCTTTTCCAGATTTATAATGATCTACAAAATTTCCGATGAATAAATCACCATTTTTGGACCAAAGCTTGCCCTGTCCATGTCTATTATTGTTATGAAATTCACCTACGTAAATATCACCTTCATAATACCTATATTTTCCAGAAATATGATGATCCCGGCAGGGAGTACTTACTTTTGCAATATATTCACCATGACCTTCTTTGATATCATCCACATATGTTCCTGAATACTTATCACCAGTATGAAAATAATAAATACCAAATCCATTTCTTGCGTCATTAAAGAAATCCCCCTCGTACCTATCTCCATTTGCCACGTACCATATCCCTTTCCCATGCTTATGACCAAACTCCCAAGAACCAACATACCTGTCATTGTTGACATAAGTCCAAGTACCTTGACCATGCTTAAACCCATTTTCCCACATCCCTTCATATGTGTCCCCTTCCACATAACTATATTTCCCGAAACCATGAGGCTCCCCAGCTTCATTCTTCTCTCCTTGATAGTACCGTGGATCTAAAGCTACCGCTTGGATCTTTTTTGTCAAATTATCAGCTTGCTTTGCTAATCTGACAGTTTTAAACATTTGGCTAACACTAGTAGGATAGGATTGTTACAGCATCAAAAGCGAGCAGATGAATTAACGTCACTAATAACAAGCAATTTGATAAACTTTAAAATGGCTAAATATATCTTACTGTATGCCGCAAATTTGCTGTATCGATGAAGATATATATCTTGTCCCTTTTTGATAAAATAATACGGAGGTATTGATCGCCAAACCTCGAAAAACAGGAATCAGAAACGGATCTTTTGAAGAAGAAGTACGAACTACAAAGAGCAATTTAATTAGCCAGAGTAGAGTTGATACCAGCTAATAAAACACCCTACTCGTTTCTAACTAACTAACTAACTAACTAAATATTTTATTCATCCGTTACGGGTGCCGGCTTCAACTTGTGACAAATTCATCCGGTAAAAAAGGAATACCATCTCATGAGATGTCACTCCACCATAGTAGCATATCTACAGTATCGACTCAAGGACCAGATCCATATTGGGTTCGATTAAGTGCGAAAGCAGTTGAAGTCAAGAAAATAAAGACAGCAGATGATGCATTAGTAACAACACTTGATCACGAAGCATTAAATTGGATAAAAAGTCATAGAAAATCAGACAGCAATGAGAAAGTAGCACTTTCACACGCACATGAGCGTCAATTAAGAGAAATATTTAATGGTTTAGATATAGATGGCTGCGGGATTATTAATTTAGAATCATTACAAGAAGCGGCAAAGTATGTTGAAGAATCAACAAAAGGAAAAGTTGGAGCATTTACTAATATTCAGCAAATGTTTGAAAGTATGGATGAAGATGGTAATGGAGAGGTTGATTTCCATGAATTTACAACTGCAATGACTGGTACATCCAAAAGTGCTATGTCAAATATGAGTGAGTCTGATATAGCCCGTATGAATAAAAAATTTGTTGAATTCGCAAATTTAAGACGACGTGATCATGCTATTAGTTCATTAACAAAGAGAGGAGTTGGCGAATATAATGATTTAGAAAGATATAAATGTTTTCAAATTTTATTTGATGCAACCGCAACAGAAAGCACAACTAAGGATAATAAGAATAGTAAAAAATCTAAAAGTAAAAAACAGAAAAAACCAGTTACGACAGTTGAAAGGAACTTAAAAAGCATAGAATACTTGAACGAAATGTTCGATGAGATTGCTATAACAAACACATTAAGTGCCACCACATTGAACACCACTGAAAATACCAACACAACAACAACAACAACAACAACAAAAGGAAGTGAATATGATAATAGAGTAAGAGATTTACATGATCGAATAAGAATTGAAAGGATTTCGAATATAGAATCACTGAAGCTAGACCCTGAAAAAGCATTGCAACAACAAAAATTTGATGAAGAATTAAATTTTTTATTAGAAATAAAACGAAAAGATCGTGAACGAATGAAATCAAAAGGAGGTAGTGACCAACAACAGCAAAAATCGATAAATTCCACGTTAATACCAGTTGATGAGTCGTACAAGCACGATCTATACTTGCGGCGTAAGGCGAAGGAGGATGCATACAGGGTGCTTGGTACCCAATCATATTTCTGTCCAAGGAATATACAAGGTCATTCAGCACCATCAACTGCTCAAAGTAATCGAACTGTACTCACAAATAATACAAGTGATAGCAGATTTAATAGCAATGGTAAGAACACAAGAGTAAGTACTGCTAGAACTATTGCAAGTGCAAAAAGTAGCTTGGGTAGAGACCGTGGCGGTTTTTCCTCGAGTAGATAGCATCCATAAAAGAGTGAGCAAGAGTATGTTATGTTATAGTTGTTTATATGTACATCTAATTCTCTAAATCCGTTCGTCTAAAGAATATTCCAGCACCTGCCATGGCATAAAATAGCGTTTCAGTTTCTCTTCTATTGGCTTCTAGTCTTTTTGCTGTCATTTGCAGCGAATGTACTTCTTCATGGTCTTCGTGGTCTTCCTCTTCATCAACAGTTGTCTTCTTACTACCGGTGAACATTGAAAGAATACTACCACGTTTTTTCTCCTTCTGTTCCTTCATTTTTGCTTCCTTCTTTGCGCGAACTGATTGTTGTTCTTCTAATTTCTTTTGATCAATTTTGTGTTTCATCCGCATTGTGTCAATCCAATGAAGTGATTCATTCTTTCTTGTTTGTTTTAATATTGCCAAACAGTATGCAATACCCATAGCAAATCCATCATCGGTATAATACATTTCTTTTGTTGGACCACGTACTACCTTGTAAACAGCTTCTTTCGCTTGTAATGATGCTTCTAACCAAGATATACAAAGACATGGAACTATCATGTAAAATGTCTTGAGATGATCGTGTGCATCAGTTAATAAAACACTTTGAAATACGTTTACTAGGACTTTGAAATAATCCGAACCTTCTCCAAAGTTATCCACTAAACAAGTTATTACATTATCTAATATTTTTGCAGATCGAGTTGTTTCCGCAGAAAATCCAGCACCTTTTATTGGTTTCTCTGCAGCAGCAGCCGCATCTGTAGCACCATCAGTAGGAGTGGTGGTGCTAGCTCCTGTATGCTTTTCAAATTGAAATGCATCATCAACTTCTGGTAAAAATTTCACTGCTTCACTGCAATAGTACATGGATGCCGACCTCACCATGCGCACGTAACCTAATGCATTACCAATTTCTGTTATTAATATACGAAATTGATCTAAAAATGTTTTTCCTTGTTCATTAACACCTAATTTACGTATATCTCGAACTAATTTTAAGGCGCGATCATAAGGATACATGTTATTCACATCCTCTTCATTTTTATGCTTCTTAAACCAACGGTGTTCACGTGATAAATGTGCGCGAATATAGTCATCAAATAAAAATTGACTAAATATATGAAATTTTTGAGCTAAAAATTGATAGGTGAAGTTAACGGTCGTATTGAGTACACCTAGTCCGTGTTGACGTATCGATGCGGCAATAGACTGGATTTTTATTGTATTCAAATGTTTACTTGCTTTATCTGGACGATATTCAATAAATTGTTGGGTATTCATGTTGTAAGTAAAACGACTAACGAATATATGGATATTACGCATGATTTGCAGCACATCAAGACCCTGATCAAGTGATCCCATAGGTAAGAAATTTTCCATTAATACTATACCAAACTTTTCGGCAGCTAATGATCTCATATCAGAATATGTTCGCCAATCATGTAATGCAACGGTTGTTAAATTATAAAAATTTAAATCCAAGTAATGTGTTACCTCATTTCTTATGCTGATTATTAATCCGAGCATCCGCAGAGGTGGAATATCAAGGAACGGTCGCAATGGTTTATTTTCCGTCTTGGGGCTACTAGATGCCATATGATCTAGATGCTTGGTGTGGATATGAATACGAAGATCGGTTTCAATATCCTTACACAAAGGCGTTACAATATATGAAAATATTGCATTCTTTAAAATATCACGATAATTCATATAAAATTGAACATTTTCCATGTGTTCAACAAGAGGAAACAACCGAATACCGTCACTGAATGCACCCATTATGTACTGCAAACGGGATGCTTCAGTAGGTGAGTTATAAATATTCTGCATAATTGGACCAAGTATACCCGTTTCAAAGTATAAAAATGATGTTTTACATACTTTGCGCATGTCGTGTAATATGTTGCTGATGGCACACAAACGACGGATATAAGAGTTGATTCTATTGGCTTCTTTCTCATTAAATAATTTGGATCCAATAATAATTTCACTTGACAACTTTAATACTGCTTGTCTTGCTGTTGATAGTAAATCAGAGGAATGTAAAATATTTTCTATAGTTTTTAATGTAGAAATAAGATCATATCTAGCACTATCAACCTTTGTTCTGCGCCCTGTTCTCGTTGCCTCATCAGATAACGACTCTAATTTTACTCTTATTGGTTCAATTATACCACATATCTCGTGTGAATGTACTTTCAAAATATGAACTAATTGCTCGTTAATAATTAAATCCTTTCTTATAAACGTGAATTCAATCGCTTTCAAGTTCTCTACAAGCAATGCCACGTCATTCAAATTATTTTTACTCATTGGAATTTGAAGTATTGAATGAGTTGCTAAACAACTTTTTGCTAGATATTCTGCTTTACTAGCTAACGCTAGACCTTTAAGTAAGATCGAACCACGAGTATCAAAAGCATTTTGTATTACTGAATCATTACTTGATGAGGTTATTTCGTGTCTTAAACATCCTTGAAACTTACTCTCAATTAATACTAACCAAGCAGCTACCTGCGAGGTTAATGCATTTGTTTTTTGTCCTAAATTGCTGTCTGCAGTGTTGATAAAAGTCCTAATATACTGCGCTGGGTTAGGAGGATCTGGTTTTTTTATTTCAAATGATGCATTTAATTGTAAAAATTCACCTAAATTCCATATTACTTTTTCTGCAACAATAACAAATGGAACAGTTTTTTGTACCGACCAAAGATTCTTATGTAATTTACCATCTGGTGCTATATTAGATGGCAAAATTCTGCGATATAATGCATAAAGTGCGATACAATTCATGACATTATAACGCTCGAATAATTCGTTGGATGTGCCAATAACAGACAATGAAGTGTCTAATAAATTTTTGATACAAAATAGTAACTCATTCAAGAAAATCTCGTTACTTCTAACTCTTATATTAATCATTTCACCACTATCAATATCTTCAATTTCTTCAAAATTTTGTTCAATGCAACCTTTGAATATTGCTCCTATCATTACTGACTGATCAATAGATACTAATAATCTTTCAAATTTAGTTACACCAGCTTCATCTGTACCAAAGTGAGACGGATCTGCTCTCGCATATGAAATCAGTGACTTATAGTATGACCATGATTCTTGTAACATATCATTTTGTTGAACTATACAATCAAGTGTGATCAATACACTTAATATATCCCCTAATGCATTAAATACGGATATTAAATGAGTAGTTTCAAATGTGGCCCTATATAAAGCCTCTTTAGCGTTAATTAAAGACGACAATTGCTGCACAATGTTTAAAGTGACACTATAACATCGATCAATAAAATTACTAATTTCTTGTAATTTTGGTAAAAATTTCCCTATCATTTTCTCTCTAAATCCTTTTCCTTGATAAATATTACTTCTATCATCGTCTGTAATATTTTCTTCTTCTATTACAACATCAGGAGGTGTTTGTCCAAACATTAACAATGGACCGTACAAATTTGCTTCTGCCATATCTTTTAATTCATGAACTTCATCAATTAAAAATACTAAAACAATATATACTTTTCTTAATATTTCATTTTCTGAACTTATAAGATCTTGTGGGAACACCCTTTCGATATATTGATCAGCAGCTATTCTAATAGGTCTATAATGAGTCTCATTGGCATCCGCTATTGCATTTCTAGTTGTCTCATTAATTTTACATAACATACCTTCATGCTCAATAATAAATGATAGCGCCTTCTGGATATGCAAATCGACAGGGCGCTTTTGGGCCAAGTCATCCTCAAACGCTAGTACCTGCGACATGATCTTTTCTTGTCTTTTTTGGGTTTTCGTGAATCTTAAGGTAAGGTAGGGTTTGTTGTTTATGTTTATATAATGTAGTAAGTAAGTGGAAAAGAGCTGTAGTGTGTGAACAAGGTACATACACGACAACGATAGTTATCATCGTTACATTTGTTTGATCATGTTAGATATTCATAACAGCTCGTAAGAGTATCATTTCCGGATCTTTCACTTGAGAAAAAAATTTATCGCGAAAACGAAACTAAACAAGTAAATCATGTGGGGAAGGAAGAAGAAGTCGAAAGAAATAGATGAAAGTTTGGATGACATAGACTTCGAAGGGGCTGAAGTTGAAGATACGAATACGGGAGGCGAGATAGCTGTCGAGTCGATTATTGCATCACATATTGATTTTAACTTGCCGTATGTAGCAAGATGTGATTGTTCCCTGTGTACAACGCCATATGCGGTGCCAAACTCTACCAGTGCAAACGACAGCCAACCTAAGTTATTAACATGCTTGCACACATTCTGTACTAAATGTATTATGACTAAAATGATAAGATATAATAAGAGTGCACGTAATTCATTAGTCATCTGTAATATATGTCAAGCTGAAACTATTATTGAATTCAATGGAATGCCCACTATAACTGCAATAAATCAATTATTGCCCGATGATGTTGTCGTCATTAATGCAATCGAATTATTTGCTGATAATAAAACTAGTAATTTAATCGATGAATATAGAAAACATGAATACACGTGTAGTAAATGTAATAAATTTGGAAATATACCAAAAGCCAGTATATCATACGATTCATCTTCTCCATCAAAAAATAAATCATTGAAATCATCACCAGCAGCCACTAATGAAACTACTGAATTAAATTATGATGACATGACGAAGTGTCTGGATTGCAATTCAATTATATGCTTGAAGTGCGCTATATTTGGGACATGTCGGGGACATAACATGGTACAAATTCACGACTTGGCTCGTGAAACTAAGCGGGATTTAGAGTTTACACTGAAGGATATGCGTAAGAATATAGAAATTTTAGTTGAGTCTGTAGAAACTATCAATGACCTGATGCAAAATACTGACTACCGCACTACAAATGTGAAATTAAACATCAAAGAGTTCTTCAATGACCTTCGTTCTGCATTGGACTCGCAGGAGCAAAAATTTATAACTGCTATTGATGGTTATTGTGAAGAAAACATGAAAGAATTTGGTAACGAGAAACTTATATTTACTGAGCAAATATTGATTTCGTCAAGCGCATATAAGTGGTCTAAGTTTATCCATGAGAAGAGCAGCGATGTGCAGTATATCAGGCTGCACGAACTGATGAAGCAGCGGTTACTCCGATTGAGTAAGGTTCAAATGAAGGTAAAAGGGGTAACACCAACGTTTACTTTTTCTACTGATGTTAATTCTAGAAGAAATTTTATCAAATACATTACCGACATCGGAAAAACACATGCAAATGACGATAGTAGTAAATACCTAGTTGATAGTAAGGAAGACGCGGATTCCGAAGATGACTTGGATATTTTTAGGGACTCTGAAAATGTAGAAATTATTCAAAATGCAGGTCCAGTGAATGCCAAGTCTGTCACTAGCTCGGTCCAGAAGGCTTCAATTGGTTATAAACCTAGTTTGCTTTTCAATCCAATAGTAGTTATTTTCATGATTCTGATGGTTGTTGGTATACATGCCGCTTACATACTGCATAATCATAAAATTATTGAACTCGATGTAAACTGCGCAATGATAATGCCAGTTGTTACTTATGTTGGTGTGTTTCATGTGTTTATCGTAGCTATTGCAAAAGTGTTACAAAAATGATTATAATTATAGTGTTATGCTCGTTAAATTTACATAGTAACAAAGCAATAGATGCTTAATCAATAGTGACTTCGCCGTCGTTGCTCACTACCACGTTATCATCACTTTCCTTGTTTTTTAATAATGATAACAAATTATTCTTTAAATCAACTTTTTCAATACATTCACTACTGTCTCCTCCGCGTCTGTTGATCAGCTCTTTCAGCGTTGATATACTATATGTGTCAATATTTTTTAAAATTTCCTCAGTAGAAAAACTTGTATCAGATTCATCAGCTCCAGCAGCAGTTGCATCACTTGATTGTTCTGCAGCAGACTCGGGAGGAGGATTTGTGGGATCATTCGATGGTTCCGTCTCATAAACTGGGACATCAGCAAATAAACCAAATTTCTTGGCGACTTCATCAAGTCCATCTTTTGAAGATACAGCCTTTTCATTATAAATTTGAGAAATTAACAACAATGCACTTCGTCTTTTGCGTCGGATTTCCCTGGTTACAGAGTGATCGTTCAAAGCTTTATTGCACACCATACTTAAGGTGGAACGAATATCTATTTTAGTACACTTCCACATAACATAACAGCCGGTATTAGCTAGATCAGCCATGATACCTTTATATTCATTAACTTCTTCAGGTGTAGCATCTTTAGGAGGTGCATTCATTGCCATTGCATTTTGTTCACGTTCTTTTTGTACTTGTTCTCTTCGTCGAAGCAATTCCTCTTCCGTGATTTCTTTTCGTTCTAATAATTCTTTATCTTGATTTTCCTTACGTTTATCTGACTTGGTATGTATTGCTTGAAGTGTAGATGCTTTACTTGCAACTTTAAGTGAATTACCAAAAATAGAGAATGCATCACCCACTGATTGTGTTGTTTCTTTTGAAGAATAAAACATAGATGAGAAAGGATCCGACTTTCCATACACTTTATCCGCGTATATACTGGCTATTACAGCTAGTAATGTTCCACCAAATGCAGTTTCAGCTAATTCTGTTGTTTCTTGTCTAATTTTTGATTTAAATTCTTCAATTCCTTCATTAATTGTGTCTAATTTTGTTGCCAAAATTGCTGCTAATTGTACTTCTCGCTTACGCTGTCTAAAAAGTAGTAGTTCAGGATGATTGTATTCATTGTTCATACCCATTTCAGTCAACATTTTAATAGTTGAAGCAACCTGTAACTCACCTATTATTGACTCAAAATTTTCACTACCAAAAACCATAGCATATAATGATGATGCATCAACTTTATGAGATGATTCTGCGACACTTTTGCCTTTAGAGTCGTACACTACTCGCATTCTTTCATCACCTAATATTTGATATGCTTCACCAATTAATTGAAATTTCTTGTGTGCATCAGGATCATTAGGATGGCGATCAGGATGATTTTGTCTAGCTTTTACATAATAAGCTTTTTTAATTTCAACAGAAGTTGCTTCAGGTTCCACGCCTAATACATCATAGAGAGATCGATCAACGATATTCTTTTTTTCTACTACTGGCTGATTTTTATTATTACTTTCATTTTCTATAGTATCATTATTTGCGCTGTCATTATTAGAAGGTTCGCTAGAAACTTCAATACTACCAACATTTAATAATAAACCTAAACTACCACCTTCTTTTATGTACTTTAAAAATTTTTCTTCAGTAACACCAAGAATTATGTTACTTTCTTTTTTTAAGTCATAAAAATCCCAATTTTGTTTAATATCATCCCATTCTTTTCCCATAGCAGAGTTTACCATTGCAGTAGGTGTCCTGATTAATCCTGTTCCTATTTGTTTTATACCAGTAAAAGCTCCCATTATAGCAGCACATGCTCCACCTAATGAACCGACTATACCACCAACTATAAATCCACCAACAGCTCCAACAACACCATAGTCTTTATATCCTTTCACAGCACCCATGCTAAACCCGCCAAATGTTAGTGTTAATGCAGAAAAACCACCAATTAACAAGTTACTTGTTCCTCTTGTAGTCCCACTAACTATAGAACAAGGTTGTGTATCAAAAAAAATAGATTGAGCTGGTACTGCATTTTGCATTTCATTCATAGCAATATCATCCGGATTAGCCCCGTCATTATTAGTTGGATCGGTACCACTTTGACTCTCTTCTGCCATATTTATAGAAGAAGTCTTCT
>JACCDO010298367.1_pt1 | contig 12081 bp, 10 predicted proteins | sample 7446101 | NCBI WGS metagenome assembly JACCDO01 (sample SAMN15323440, study PRJNA562643) | freshwater metagenome | isolation source: river surface water | place: USA:Blue River Watershed | collected 2017-08-16 | reverse complement strand
GGCATTCGTCCCGCCGCATGCCGGTGATCGTCAGACGGGCCCCATCGACGCTGATTTCCAAGTCCTCCTTGCGGATGCCGGCCAATTCGTCCTTGATGACCGCACCACTCGGATGCACGTAGACGTCCGTATTGGGGGTCCAGACTGTCTCAGCCTTCTTGACTGCTGACGGTCGGGAAGTGGAACCGGTGGAATAGCTCGGGGTTGAATCGGCCTTGGACATGGCGGGGGATGGCTTAGCCCATCTTTACGATGATCTGCGGGCGCTCGCCCTTGCGCGCGCGAAAAACGATTGAGCCTTTCGGGGCTGCTCCTGACGAGCCAGTGCAACCGCACCCGCCTGCTTTGGAGCCGCACTGCGTCCGTTTTTTGAGCAGCGGGCGCACGAGCAGAAAGGCGGCCAGCCCAACGATCCCGAGCGCGGCAAGTTCCTGCCATTCCATGGGAGAAAACTAGTTCAATCCGGCCGGCCGGTAAAACGATTTTTCCGGCGGGGCTTCAACCACACTGAGCGTTGTGCCGCAGAGCGTGGTCGGCGAGCACGAGTGCGGTCATGGCTTCGACCATCGGGACAGCGCGCGGGAGCACGCAGGGGTCGTGGCGACCGCGCGGCTTGAGCGTCGTGTTTTGGAGGTTGGTGTCCACGGTGTCTTGCTCGTGAAAGACCGTGGCGGTGGGCTTGAAGGCGACACGGAAGTAAATGGTCTCGCCGTTGCTGATGCCACCTTGCACGCCGCCGGAGCGGTTGGTCGTGGTGCGGACTTTTCCGTCCACGTTGCGGAAAGCGTCGTTGTGATGCGTGCCCGTGAGCATGGTGCCGCCAAAGCCAGAACCGATTTCAAAACCCTTCGTCGCGGGCAGGCTCAACATGGCTTTGCCCAAGTCGGCTTCGAGGCGGTCGAACACGGGGGCGCCCCAGCCTGCCGGGACACCCCGCGCGATGCCGGTGATGACCCCGCCCACGCTGTCGCCTTGGGAGCGGATTTGCTCGATGAGCGCAATCATCTGCTCCGCCACTGCCGCGTCCGGGCAGCGGATGATGTTCGCCTCGACCTGCGCGAGCGTGAGTTTCTCCACGTCCACGTGGCAGCGGAGGTGTTGCACGGACTCGACGCAGGCGAGGACTTCCACGCCCCAGCGCTCGCGGAGGAGTTTCTTCGCGATGGCTCCCGCAGCGACGCGCCCGATGGTTTCGCGTGCGCTGGTGCGGCCCCCGCCCGGCCAGGCGCGGATGCCATACTTGGCCTGGTAAGTGTAGTCAGCGTGCGAAGGCCGGAACTTCGTGGCCATCTCCGTGTAAGCCTCGGAGCGCTGGTCTTCGTTTTTGACCACGAGGGAAATCGGGGTGCCCAGCGTTTTGCCCTCGAAGGTGCCGGATAGGATTTCGACCCGGTCGGCCTCCTTGCGGGGGGTGGTGATGCTGGATTGGCCGGGCCGGCGACGGTCGAGTTCGGGCTGAATGTCGGCCTCCGTGAGCGCGAGGCGGGGAGGACAGCCGTCCACGACGGCACCCACACCGCCGCCGTGGGATTCGCCCCAAGTGGTGACGCGGAAGAGCTGGCCGAAGGTGTTGCCCATGCGGGGAGAGTGTCCGAATCTGGCTGAGACGGCAAGGCGGCAACCGGCGGAAAACTCCAAATGCTGAGCTCCAAGTTCCAAAGGGGTGACCGGCCCAATCTTGGTGCTCGGAACTGGGTGCTCCTTCGGAGTTTGGGATTTGGAGCTTGGAGCTTTCCCTGTTGGCCATTCAATATGCCGCGCATGAAAGCCGTCCGTCACCCCATGCGTTCCCTTGTAATCGCGCTAGCCACCGTTTTCGCTGTCACTCAAGCCCCCGCCGCCCCGCGTGCGCTGCCGGCCGGGCAGTTGCCCAACGATGTCCGCTTGGCGCCGCCGAAGGACTTGAACGGCTACTTCCCCTTCACGCCGCCAAAGTCGAAGGAGGCTTGGCCCGAGCGTGCCGCGTTCGTGCAACGCCAGATGAAGGCAGCGCTCGGGCTCTGGCCGATGCCCACCAAGACGCCGCTCAACGCTGTCATCCACGGCAAGGTCGAGCGCGACGAATACACCGTCGAGAAGGTCTATTTCGAGAGCGCGCCGGGCTTCTTCGTCACCGGCAACCTGTATCGGCCCAAGGGCAAGACCGGCAAAATGCCCGCCGTCCTCTTCGCCCACGGGCACTGGAAAGATGCGCGGTTGTCCGAAGCGGCGGAGGACGCGGTGCGCCGCGAAATCGCCATCGGTGCGGAGCGCTTCGAAGAGGGCGGCCGCAGCATCTTCCAGGCAATGTGCGTGCAGCTCGCGCGCATGGGCTGCGTGGTCTGGCAGTGGGACATGATGAGCGATTCCGACGCCGTGCAGCTCTCCGCGCTGACGGTTCACCGCTTCGCCAAACAGCGACCCGACATGGCGAAAACGGAGAACTGGGAACTTTACAGCGCGCAGGCCGAGGCGCATTTGCAGAGCATCATGGGCCTCCAGACGCTCAACGCCATCCGCTCGCTGGACTTCGTGCTCGGCTTGCCGGACGTGGACCCCGCCCGCGTGGCGGTGACCGGCGCGAGCGGCGGTGGCACCCAGACGATGATTCTCACCGCGTTGGACCCGCGCATCACACTGTCTTTCCCCGCGGTGATGGTCAGCACCGCGATGCAGGGCGGCTGCACCTGTGAGAACGCGTCGCTGCTCCGCATCAACACCGGCAACATCGAGTTCGCCGCGCTCGCCGCGCCGCGTCCGCAGGGCATGACCACGGCCAACGACTGGACGCGCGAGATGGCCACCAAGGGTTTCCCGGAACTCCTCGCTCATTACAAGACCGTGGCCGGCACGACCAATCTCGTGATGCTGCACCGCGGCGAACACTTTCAGCACAACTACAACGCCGTCGCCCGCTCCGCGTTCTTCACCTGGGTCAACCAGCACTTCAAACTCGGCCTCAAGTCGCCCGTCGTGGAGCGCGATTATCAACGCCTCTCGCGCGCTGAGCTGACCGTGTGGGACGATAAGCATCCTGCGCCGAAGGCCGATGACATTGACTTCGAGCGCCGGCTGCTCCGCTGGTGGGCCGACGACGCGGAGAAGCAGTTGCAGGCCAGCGCGTCGTCCCTGGATGCGTTTCGTCAACTCGCGGGCAATGGCGTCGAGGCGATTATCGGCCGCACCTTCGCCAGCGCCGGCAAGGTCGCGTGGGAGCTGAAGGATAAAAAAGTTCACGGCAGCTACGTGGAGATGACCGGCCTGCTCCGCAACGAAACGCACGGCGAGGAACTGCCCGTCGCGTGGCTTTACCCGAAGCAATGGAACGGCCGCGCGGTCATCTGGCTCGACGACTCCGGCAAGGGCGCGCTCTTCAACGCCGACGGCTCCGTGAAGCCCGAGGTGAAGTCGCTCGTGGATTCGGGAGCGACGGTGCTGGGCGCTGATCTGCTTTTCCAAGGCGAGTTCAACAAGGACGGCAAGGCCTCGACGCAAAACCGCGTCGTCGCCAACCCGCGTGAGTTCGCCGGCTACACCTACGGCTACAACCACGCGCTCTTCGCCCAGCGCACGCACGACGTGCTCACGTTGGTGAAGTATCTCCGCAGCTACGAGGCGAACCCTAACCACCCCGCGCCCAAGAGCGTGGACGTGGCGGGCTTTGGTGGCACCGGGCCCATCGTGGCGGCGGCGCGGGCGGTGGCGCGCGGGGCGATTGACCGTGCGGCGGTGGAGACGACGGGCTTCCGCTTCGGCAAGCTCACTGATTACCGTCACGTGAACTTCCTCCCCGGTGGCGCGAAATACGGTGATCTGCCCGGCCTGCTCGCACTCAACGCGCCGGCGAAGCTGTGGATCGGTGGGGAAGCCATGCCTGCGCTGGCGGCCAAGCTTTATGCCAACGCCAAGGCGGGAAACGCAGTGACAGCGTCTGCCACGGCGGACCGCGCGGCGGCGGCCAAGTGGCTCCTGGCCCAGTAGGGCAGGGCCAAGCTCACTTCAAGCCGGTCCGGCGGTTCACCTTATGGACCGCCGCTTGGTCCGTGCACTTTACCAGCAGTTCATCGATGCACACATGGGCGGGTCGGCTGGCGCACCAGACTAAAATCTCGGCGATGTCCTCGGCTGTCAGCGGCACCACGCCCTCGTAGACCTTGGTCGACCGGGCCTCGTCGCCCTTGAAACGGACCATGGAGAACTCGGTCTCCGCCATCCCGGGGTCGATCGTGCCCACACGCACGCCGGTGCCGCACAATTCCAGCCGCAGGGAACGGGTGATCATGATCTCGGCCGCCTTGACGCCGCAATAAACCGAGCCGCCTTCGTAGGCCTGCCGACCGGCGACCGACCCAATGTTCAGAATGTAGCTTCCGGGGTTCTTCACCATGTAGGGCAGGATGGCGCGGGTTACGCGCATGACTCCGAGGAGGTTGGTCTGCACCATGGCTTCCCAGTCCTCGTCTTTGCCATTCGCCACTGTATCTAGGCCGTGGGCCCCGCCGGCGTTGTTGACCAGCACGTCAATGTGCGGCGTGAGGGCCGGGATGCCCTCGGCGAATTTGTTCACGCTGCTGGTGCTCGACACGTCCAGCTTGTGAAACACGGCGTTCGGTGCTCCGAGCTTGCGCGCCTGTGCGGCGACGGCTTCCAGTTTATCCGTGCGGCGCGCGCCGAGAATCAGGTTGCAGCCTTCTGCGGCGAAGGCCCGCGCGGCGGCGGCTCCGAAACCGCTGGAAGCTCCGGTGATGAGAACCCACTTGTTGGCGAGACGTGCTGGCATGATGTGAATCGTGTTGTTTTGTGCGGTGCGACTTGTAACGGGCGGCCGCCACGCGTGAAAGCAAAAAGGCCGCCCCTGATCTCAAGCCAACAGGCCCCTTACCACCTGTCCATGCACGTCGGTGAGGCGGAAGTTGCGGCCTTGGAACTTGAAGGTGAGCCGCTCGTGGTCAATCCCAAGCAGGTGCAGGAGCGTGGCTTGGAGGTCATGCACGTGGACGGGGTCTTTGGCGACGTTCATCGCGAGGTCGTCAGATTCGCCGTAGGTAATCCCCGGCTTGATGCCGCCGCCGGCCATCCAAATCGTGAACGCGTAGGGATGGTGGTCGCGGCCCCAGCGTTTGCGTTCGGCGAGGTTGCCCTGAATGAAAGGCGTGCGGCCAAATTCGCCGCCCCAAATGACCAACGTGTCTTCCAGCAGGCCGCGTTGTGCGAGATCGGTGACAAGGCCCGCACTGGGCTGATCGGTGTCGCGGCATTGGTTGTAAAGCTCGGTGGTCAGGGAGTTGTGCTGATCCCAACCGGCGTGCATGAGCTGGACGCAGCGGACGCCGCGCTCGATGAGCCGACGGGCCATGAGGCAGTTGTAAGCGAACGTGCCCTGCTGCTTCACGCTGGGGCCGTAGAGGTCGAGCGTGGACTGGGATTCCTTCGAGAAGTCGGTGAGTTCCGGCACGCTGGTCTGCATGCGGTAGGCCATCTCGTATTGCGCGATGCGCGTGGCGATTTCCGGGTCGCCGAACTCGCGGAGCTTCAGCTCGTTGAGCTGCGCGAGGTCGTCGAGCAGGCCGCGCCGGACTTGGGCGGACATGCCGTCGGGGTTGTTCAGGTAAAGGACCGGCTCGCCGCTGCCGCGGAATTTCACGCCGCTGTAACGCGTAGGGAGAAAGCCGCTGCCCCAGTAGAAGTCGTAGAAAATCTGGCCGCAGGTCGTGTCCTTGCTGATGGAAGTCATCACGACGTAGCCGGGCAACTCCTGGGTCTCGATGCCAAGCCCGTAACTGAGCCACGCGCCGAGGCTCGGACGGCCGGGCATCTCGGAACCCGTGAGCAGGAAGGTGATGCCGGGCGCGTGGTTCACGGCCTCGGTATGCATGGACTTGATGAAGCAGAGCTTGTCGGCGATGGCCGCCGTGTAGGGCATGAACCGGCTCACCCAAGCGCCGCTCTGCCCGTGCTGCGCGAAGGGCTCGACGGGCTGGAGCATCAGTTTGCCATCGGCCTTGCCGGTCATCGTGCTGAAGCGCTTGCCGGCGACGTATTCCTCGGGCACGGGTTTGCCGTGGAGTTCGGCGAGGCGGGGCTTGTAGTCCCACAAGTCCACATGCGTCGGCGCGCCGTTTTGGAAGAGGTAGATGACGCGCTTGGCCTTGGGAGCCCAGTTGGGGAATTGCCGATTGCCGATTGCCGATTGCCGATTGTCTGCGCCCGTCGCGTCTTGCTTGAGGAGCGACGCCAACGCGGCGATGCCCAAGCCCGTCGCGCCGCGCCCGAAGAGCTGGCGGCGGGTGAGCAGCGCTTGATGTTCGATGAATGGCGACATGGTCACGAACTCAGACCATGCCCACGGCCACATCTTCAATCCAGCCGAAGTCGCTGGGCAGCATGCCCCGCCGGGCTTGGGCGGATCGGGATAATTCTTGAACAGCCGCGAATCCCAGCCAGTCTTCTAAGCGCACATGATTTCCGCAGGTCACGCCGCCAACCCCGCCGCGTTGTTTGATTTTGCCCCCCGCACGCGGCTCGTGTTCGGGCCGGATACGGTTGAGCGCGTGGGCGAACTGGCGGCGGAGCTGGGCGGTCGGCGCGTGCTACTGGTCACCGACCCCGGACTCGTCAAGGCCGGGCACGCCGCACGCGTGCAGGAGTCGCTCCTCAAGGCTGGCCTGCAGGTGAGCCTGTTTGACCGGGCGAAGGAGAATCCCACGACGAAGTGCGTGGATGAGTGCGTGGCCGTGGCCACCGCCGAGAAGGCCGACCTGTTCATCGGTCTGGGCGGGGGCAGTTCAATGGATACGGCCAAAGGTTGCAATTTCATCTTCACCAACGGCGGCCGGATGCAGGACTACTGGGGGGTCGGCAAGGCGCGAAAGCCGATGCTGCCGCTCATCGCCATTCCCACGACCGCGGGCACCGGCAGCGAATGTCAGTCCGCCGCGCTGATCGCGGACGAACACACCCACCAGAAAATGGCGTGCCTCGATCCCAAGGCCGCCGCGCGCATCGCGATTCTTGATCCGGCCCTCACCCTCTCGCAGCCGGCCCGCGTTACGGCCTGCACGGGCATTGATGCCATCGCCCATGCGGTGGAGACCGCCGTGACGACCAAGCGCAACCCGCTTTCGCAGATGTTTTCGCGGGAGGCCTTCCGCCTGTGTGTGACGAGCCTGCCACAGGTCTTGCAGCACCCGAAGGACGTCGAGGCGCGTGGCCGGATGCTGCTGGGGGCGGCCTACGCGGGCCTGGCGATCGAGAACTCCATGTTGGGCGCGGCCCACTCGGCGGCAAACCCGCTCACGGCGCACTACAACATCGTCCACGGTCAGGCGGTGGGCATGCTTTTGCCGTTGGTCGTGCGTTTCAATGCGGAACACCCGGAAGCGTTGCGCGCCTACGCGGAGCTCGCCTCCGGCCCGGAGCTGGCAACCGTGAAGGGCGGGCTAACTACGGCATTGGAAGCCCTCATCGCCCGTTTGGAATCGCTCTTGAATCTGGCTGGCTTCCCGCGCTCGCTCGCGGATTGCGGCGTGGAGCCAGCGAAGATCAAATTGTTGGCCGAGGAGGCCGCCAAGCAGTGGACGGCGAATTTCAACCCGCGTCGGATCGGACCGGCTGATTTCGTCGGGCTTTACGAGGCTGCCTTCAACCGCCGCAGCGATGGGGATTTGGTTTGATGAAGCCGGCCTCCGCGCTAGTCCGTTTGACCATGCCAATTCGCAGCTGTCGACCGGTTCTGTTAGCCCTTTCCTGCTTGGTGGGGATCCTCGCGAGAGCCGCTGCACCTGCGCCTGAGTTTATTTTCCCCGCCGGGGCCAAACAGAGGGCACAAATCACCGTGTCAGTGGGCGGCAAGCTTGATGGCTGGCCTGTCGGGGTATGGACCGATCATCCGGGACTGGTCTTTGAGGCCAAGACCAACAGTGGCTCGTTCGCAGTCAATGTCTCGGCCGATGTGCCGCCCGGACCGCACCTCGTGCGGTTCTACAATGGAGATGGTTCGGCAGAACCCCGCACGTTCGTTGTGGGTCGGAGGGATGAGGTGCTTGAAGCGGAACCGAATGATGAGTTTCGCAAAGCCCAGCGAATCGACCAGACGGCCGTCGTGGTAAACGGGCGGCTGGAAAAAGCCGGCGACGTCGACTCTTTTGCGATCAGGGCAGAGCAGGGGAAGTGGATCGTGGCCTCCGTCGATTGCTACGCGCTGGGCTCCTCGGTGGACCCCGTGCTGCAGGTCCTTGATGAACGTGGCGTGCGGGTGGCCCTCAACCACGACACCCATAACTTGGACGCGCTCGTGGCCTGGCAGGCCCCGCGCACGGGGACATACTTTGTTCAGATTCTTGGTTTCGCTCATCCACCGGCCGCCGATGTGGCGGCGAAGGGCAGTCCGGCTTACGTCTATCGCCTGACGATGACCACCGGACCAATGGTGCGCTCGGCGTTTCCCATGGGGGTTAAGCGCGGTTCAAAGAGTGACTTGGAGCTGATTGGATGGAATCTGCCAAAAATGGCACAGCCCGTGGACGCCACACGCACTGCCCTGGCGGAACAACTCATCTTCGCGGTCGCAGATTTGACGGGGGACACCCTCTGGCTTGATGTGGCGGATGCCAACGACATCTTCGAACGCGAGCCAAATGATACGGCCTCCAAAGCGCAGTCGGTTACTTTGCCCGCAACCTTAAACGGACGCATCGGGCAACCTGGCGACGTGGACCGGTTTTCTTTTCCCGCCAAAAAGAATGAGCGCTTCAACTTTCAACTGCGCGCTGTGGAGTTGCACTCGCCGCTGGCAGCCCGCCTGCGGGTTGAGGACACCAACGGCGTCTCGCTTGCGCAACAGGAGGGGGGCGATCTGACCGACCCCCGGCTGGGGTGGAATGCACCGGCGGACGGCACCTATGTGCTTGCGGTAAGCGACATGTATGGCCAAGGCGGCTCCGAGTGGCTCTACCGGATCAAAACCGCACCCGCGCCACCGCACTTCACCGCCACGCTGCCAACGCATGCGTTCTTCGTCGAGAACGGGAAAACCAACGAGATCAAAGTCACCATTACCCGCAACGAAGGCTACAAAGAGAAGCTCGTGCTTGCGGTCAAGGGACTGCCGGACGGAGTGGTTGCGCATATCCCGCCGGTGCCGGACAAAGGCACGGAGGTAAAGGTCGAACTAGTGGCCAGCCCGGAAGCTCGGGCGGCGAGTGTTCCAATAGAGTTCATCCTTTCGGCGCCGGAAGTGCGTCCTCCTGTCAGTCGCGCGGCGTCATTCAGCTTGCGGGGTGTTGAGCCCCGCGGCGATCGTCTCATCAATGAAGGGAGGATCGCTTGGCTCACCGTGGCGAACAAACCAGCGCCGCCCCCTCCACCCAAGAAGAAAAAGGGCTAGCGGCAAGACAATCGGGTGCGGGGCCGCGGCTCGCTTCGGCACCGCCAGTCTGTTATTCGTCTCGGTATGTCCGCAGGCCATGGCGAGTGCAAAGCTCCTGCCCACGATCAGTAGTTCGCTTGCATCCGGCTGAGAATTTGCCGCGACATGGTCTCGTCGCCCAACAAGCCCACCCGCACCCGGATTTCCGTGGACTTTACGGTGATGCGCTTCGTCTTGATGGTCACTTTCTGATCTCCGGCGGTGCGCCCTTCAATGACTCCGGAAAGGCCGTCCTGCTGACGCTTGATCACGGCGAGTTTCAAGTCTTTCATCGCCTGTTCAGCGGCCCGCTGAGCCGCGTCCAGCGCCACCGGCTCGGTGACTTTCAGCTCGCCTTGAACGTAAGCTGCCCCGCCTGCTCCTGCTGCCGCCCCGACCAACAGGGCAGCACAACCAGTGAAAAAGGTGAGGGATAGGGCGGTGACGAGTATCACCAGCAAATGTCTTTTCATAAGCAGTGCGATTAGTGCGCGGGCATTCTTAGCGTGCGCAGCATGCACTGTCGAATCTTCTGGGGCTGCACGCTGTGCGCGGTGCTTGCCTGGGTGCTTGAGTTGGGGAAAACTCTTTTCACAAATGAAAAAGCAAACAGCCAAATCGCGATCTCTCGAACGTAAATGGTCCTCCATCGTGGTCGATGGCGCGGAGCGCGCTGCCAGCCGGGCCATGCTGCACGCAGTCGGCTTTAAGCGCGAAGATTTCAAGAAGTCACAGGTTGCGGTTTGCTCGACTTGCAGCCAGGTCACGCCGTGCAACATCCACATTGACCAGCTCGCGGTGAGCGTGGCGATGGGGGTCAATGAGGCCGGCGGCAAGGCCGTCGTCTTCAACACCATCACCGTCAGCGACGGCATCAGCATGGGCAGCGAGGGCATGAAGTATTCGCTCGTGTCGCGCGACGTCATTGCGGACTCGATCGAGACGGTGGTGGGCTGTGAAGGCATGGACGGACTTGTGGCCGTGGGCGGTTGTGACAAAAACATGCCCGGCTGCCTGATCGCCATGGCCCGCATGAATCGCCCGGCGGTGTTCGTTTACGGCGGCACGATTCTGCCGGGCAATTACAACGGCAAGCCAGTGGACGTGGTGTCCTGCTTCGAAGCCGTCGGGCTGCACGCGGCGGGCAAGATGAGCGACAAGGAACTGGCCGATCTTGAGGAGGTCGCCATTCCCGGTGCGGGTTCCTGCGGCGGCATGTATACGGCGAACACCATGGCCAGCGCTATTGAGGCGCTTGGCATGAGCCTGCCCAACTCAAGCGCGCAGGCCGCCGTGTCAAAGGACAAGACGGTGGATTGTGAAGCCGCGGGCGCAGCGGTCTTGAACCTCATCAAGAAGGGCATCCGCCCGCGCGATATCATGACGAAGAAGGCGTTCGAGAACGCCATCACGCTGGTCATCGCGCTCGGCGGTTCGACGAACGCGGTTCTTCACCTGATCGCCATGGCCAGCGCGGCGGAGGTAAAGCTGACCATTGATGATTTCACCCGCATCGGCAAACGCGTGCCCGTGCTCGCAGACCTCAAGCCGTCCGGCAAATACGTGATGGCCAAGCTCGTGGAAATCGGTGGCACGGTGCCGTTGATGAAGATGCTCCTCGACAAAGGCCTCATGCATGGCGACTGCATGACTGTCACCGGTAAAACCCTGGCCGAAAATCTGAAGAACGCGCCGAAGTATCCCGCCGGCCAGGACGTGGTGCGGGACTTTAGCAACCCCATCAAGAAGGACAGCCATCTCGTCATCTTTCGCGGAAACCTTTGCCCCGGTGGCGCGGTCGGCAAGATTTCCGGCAAGGAAGGCCTACAGTTCAACGGCAAGGCAATCTGCTTCGACGGCGAGGAGAAGGCGTTGACCGCCATCCTTGATGGCCGCGTGAAGAAGGGTCACATCATCGTCATCCGTTACGAAGGACCGCGCGGCGGTCCCGGCATGCGCGAAATGCTTTCCCCCACGAGCGCCATCATGGGCAAGGGCCTCGGCAAGGACGTGGCGCTCATCACCGATGGTCGCTTCAGTGGCGGCTCGCACGGCTTCGTCGTCGGCCACGTCACGCCGGAGGCCTACGAGGGCGGTCCTTTGGCGATTGTAAAGACCGGTGACGCGATCACCTTCGATGCCGAGCGGCGCGAGATCAATCTGCACATCACCAAGGGTGAGATGGACAAGCGGCTCCGACTTTGGAAACGCCCGGCTCCCCGATACACCCGAGGCATTCTCGCCAAGTATGCCGCGACTGTGAAATCCGCCAGTGAAGGCGCGGTGACCGATATGGACTTGCGCTTGTGACCACGCAGGCCAATGAAAGACCGGCTGACGCCTAACCTGCCCCAAGGTTGGAAGCACTGGGCTGAATCGGGCGAAAGCCAGCTGTTTGGGCTTGGTGTCCTGATCGCACTAAGCCTGTATTTCAGCATCAGAATGGCCCGTTCATCCGACTACAACCGGAAGGAGAAACAGGTTTGGATAATCATGTTATGGCTCTTTCCGGTTGTGTCCCACGTATTATACCTCCATCACTCATGGCAGACGCGCAAAGCGAGGCTGGCGTCGAAGCCGACCATGGCAGAGGGGGGAATCGAAAATGACAAAGCGCAAGATTCTTGATGCGATCATCGCCGTGTTACAGGCGGATTTAGACACGTTTACACGCGCCGCTGATGCGGCGCGCGCCG
>JACCDO010636466.1_pt1 | contig 12082 bp, 5 predicted proteins | sample 7446101 | NCBI WGS metagenome assembly JACCDO01 (sample SAMN15323440, study PRJNA562643) | freshwater metagenome | isolation source: river surface water | place: USA:Blue River Watershed | collected 2017-08-16 | reverse complement strand
CCCTAAAATCCCCCCCAAATCGCCCCACCTTCATCCCCCCAATCAATCCCCTTCCCATTGATCTCCACCCATTCCCCATCAATCCCCTGCAAAATATCCCGATCTAAACTAAGAATGACCCAATCACTCAAATATTCCCCCAGCGGACTATGCGCCCTATATCTCACCCATTTCCCCTGTAACTCAAATCGTTGCATCAAAGCAACCACAATCCCCTTCAAATTCAAGTGAATATTAGAAACATTCATCGCAATTACCCCATTCTTCTTGATCTTATCCAAATAAAGTCCCATCGCTTGCCAAGTGATCAAATGTGGTGGTGGTGCATCCCCAGAGAAAGCATCAAGTACAATTAAATCTTGAGAATGATCCCCCAAAACCTCCTTGATTTTCTGTCGTCCATCTCCTTCCCACATCGAAATCTTTGCCCCACGTTGTTGAGCCCCAGAAACAAAAGAGAAATGGGATTGTGCTGTTTGAATCACAGCGGGATTGATCTCAAAAAACTGAAAGTGATCTCGATTCTTGGCATAAGCTGACAGCGTACCAATGCCTAATCCAATAATACTAACATCTAAGGGATGATTGATTGATGATTGAAGTAAAGCAAAAGTCTGCCCAATACCGCTTTGGGGCGCAAAATATGCAGTAGGTAATTGAGCATCTGATCCAACCCATTGAAATCCATGACTAATACGCCCATCAAGCAGATGAAGAATCTCGGGTTGTCCTTTTTTGGCGATTTTCCTGATTTGCAAATACCCATAGAAATTACGATATGAAATTGCATCTTGTTTTTTAAATTTTTGAATATGAGTAAAGAGTTCATATTGAAGTGGGATTAAAGCGATCAAAAGCAAAATCTGATAAATACGCCATGGTGATTGAAGCGATAATACCAATGGATTATATTGAATTTGATATTGATGTTGATACTCTTTGAGTTTTGTAATCATTAGGGTGATTGTCCAAATCATCAAGAAAAAATGCAATTCATAAGGTGCTTCAAAAAATGAAAAAGAAAAAGGTCCAGCAATCAATCCCCCCAAAGTTCCACCGATGGACATGATCAGATAGGCATAGCCCTTTTTTTGATCTTTGGGCATAAAAGAAAGCATTTTTTGATGAATATGCCAACAAATCACCATGATTCCTAGGGCAATCCCAAAGGTTTGACTATACAATGATGCATGGTAACTCTGATTTAAGATATAGAGTAGACCACATAATGAAAGAATCAAAAGAGAGATCTGTGGCTGAAATAAGGGAAAAGCAAAAGTAAGAACATGGCTGAGTAGATAAGCACATAGAAATAAAGTCCAAAGAAATGGATGTGCGCCAAGGTCTTGAGATACAGTTTGGGTACTGGCGATTAATAGGGCAGATCCCAATGTAGCATAGAAGAGAATAGCAAGTTGATGAGAGAATGGTTGTTTTTGATGATCCGATTGAACTTGAAGGGGTTGAGGGTGAGAAGATGATTTTTGGGTGAGATTTAAGAGGAATAGACAAATCAAGATCAAACATAGAAGATTGTATAATTGATTGATGGTACTTAAACCCAAGGATGTTAAGAAAGGAAATGAGAGTAATGCAAGGATAGAACCTAGATTGGAATAGGCAAAAAGTTGTTCTGGCTTAGGGATTTGATGGAAGTAATAATTCTGTAGATAAGGAGATGTGAGAGATAGAATCAAGTATATCGGACAAATATGCCAAAAGAAAAGTTGAAATAACTGAAATGTGGGAGATGCTGTGGGGAATAATGCTAAACAAAAAGATTCAAGTTTGAAGTAGGCAATGAAGACATACCAAAGCCATGCCAATACCAAAAGGAGAATATGTATCTTTTTAGGGATATGCAAAAGCGCTAAAGCATAACCGATCATTAAGACAAATTGGAATGCGAATAAACAAAGACTCCACACAGAAGCTGAACCCCCGAAAAATGGGGTCCATTGAGTGGCAAATAAGGGTTGGATTAAGAAGAGAAGAAAGGCGCTGAGAAATGCTTGAAGCCTAAGGCGTAGGATCATCATTGATATTGAGCAAGTTTTGTAATCAACTCTTGAAATTGAGGATCATCTGTAGGCTTAAACGCCTTAATCAATGGGCGAACATAGAGATTTCCCCTACCAGTCTTGGTAGGCAATCCCTTGTTTTGCAATCTCATCTTCTTCCCCACAGGAAAGAATGCTGGGATTTTAAGTTCAATATTTTGATCCGAATCTGGATTAGGGATAGAAACACTTGCCCCTAATGTAGCATCCGCCAAAGAAATAAAAGTTTCATACACCAAATCATCGCCATCGATCTTAAATCCTTCTGGCGCATTGATCTTCACTTCGATCTTGAGATTTCCCCCATTCTCCCCCTTCCCTTTGAGCCTTAATTTTTGTCCAGGTCGAGTGTTAGGTGGAAGAGTAACATGTGTGACTTGATATTGATGAAAAGGCACTTCCCCCCCTTGAATCGCTTGAGCCAAGGACACATAAATCACAGTCTCAGTATCTTCAACTTCTTCATAAGCACTAGGTCCTGGGCGACCGCCAAAAGGATTTCCGCCACGATTCCCTCTAGGATTACCACCAGCGCCCCCAAACATACTATTGATTAAATCATCAAAGCTAAATCCCCCACCGCCACCGCCACCAAAAGGATGACCACCGCCAAAACCACCATTTTTAAATGCCCTTGCTGCATCTGGGTTAAAACCTTCTCTTAAACCATCAGTGCCAAATTCATCATAGGTCTTTCTCTTTTCTTCATCGCTTAATACAGAGAAAGCAGCTGAAACTTCCTTGAACCTAGCTTCGGCTTGAGGGTTATTAGGGTTAAAATCGGGGTGGTATTGTTTGGCTAGCTTGTGATATGATTTTTTGATATCGCTTTGGGATGCGTTTTTATCTACACCCAATACTTGATATAAGTCTTTATTTGACATTTTGATTCTCTACTTGCTGACTCAGATTTGCTATTTTTTGCTTGTGGAAGATAAGCACTAGATTTGAAATTCAAAGAAAAAAAGTTAAAATTTCTCAATAAAAGACATCGAGAAGTGTTTAACACACGCTTAAAAAACAGAGATATCGCCTTGGAATAGAATAATGTTAAACCTGAATTATGCCAATCAAATCGAAGCTTTAATAGAACCCTTAGTCAATCTCATAGATTTTAATCAAAAACAAAAACCCTTACAAAGCATAGATGTCATTACCCCAAACCCTTCGATTGCACACTATGTTCGCTTTCAAATTTCCCAACAACTCGGTGTATGCGCAAATATTAACTTTCCATATCTCAGAAGATATTTAATCGATAAAATCGAAGAAGCAGACCCAAATATACAAATCTTACAAGCTGAATCTTTACAACTTTTGATCTATAAAAGACTGACCAATAGCGATGTTTTACAACATATTCATCTCGAACCCATCAGAACTTATTTGGATATCGCTGAAAGCCTAGAAGAAAGACAAATGAGATGTATTCAACTGTCTGGGCAAATCGCAAAACTATTTGAAGAATACGGTTATTCAAGGCGCAAAATGATCAAAAATTGGCTTGAATCCAAAAATACACTTGATAAGACACAATGGGCTAGGGCTGAAAGATGGCAAAGGGTATTGTGGCAAAGTATTTTTGATGAAGATGGCACTGTGAAACTCAGCGAAATCAATGCAGTGCAAAAAAAACAAGCTTTGCTTTTTCAACAAGATGAAGATTTGGATAAAAAAAAGAAAAAAGTTGCCAAAGGTCATCGTTGGATGTTCTTACCTGAAGCCATTAAACTCACCATAGATAAGATTCATCTACCCGATGAAATACATATTTTTGGTTTATCTTATGTAGCCCCAGCTTTTTCTGAGATTTTGGGTCAACTGAGCAGTAAAACAGAAATGCACATGTATGTCCTTAATCCTTGTTGTGAATTTTGGGAAGATGTAGATAATCGCTTAAATATCGCAAGAGAAGGCTGGGTTTCCCGAAGTTTAAGAATTAAAAATCTAGATGATGCCATCGATCCTTTTGATTTGGATAATCTCCAAGATTCCCCACCCCTCAGACTTTGGGGACGTCCAGGGAGAGAATATATCAGGACCTTAAACCAAATCACTGATTGTAGCTATAATAGCTTGTTTATCGATCCTTTAAGTGGGCAATTCACCCTAAATACTCAAGATCATTTAAATTACCTTTCAGATGATCACCCAGAAGAGATGGCGAGTATCTTAAAAAAACTGCAAAGGGATATTTTATTTAGAAAACCTTCTCCTCCTTTGTTAGATGAACAAATCGAAGATCAAAGCATTCGATTGATCGCAGCACCGGGCTTGAGAAGAGAAGTTGAAATTGTTGCAGATGAAATTTGGAAATTAATCAAAACATCTGAATCAACAGGGGAACATATCAGATTCCATGATATCGCTGTATTGGTCACTGAAGCCCATAAACAAACCTATTTTACCTATATAGAATCGATCTTTAGAGAGAGATATAAATTACCATTTAATATGCTAGATCGGCATATTTCTGCACAGAGCAGGGTTTTGGAAGCATTGATCCGTTTACTGGAATTACCATTAACAGACTTATCTGCGAGTTCTTTGATGTCTGTGATCAGCCATCCTTTAATCGGTGGTGGATTAGAACATGCTGATCCTGAATTATGGCATCGATGGGTACAACAACTAAAAATTAGATTTGGTGCCAATGCTCAAGCCCTCAAAGATACCTATGTGGATCGAGATATCTACCATTGGGATCAGGGTTTAAAGCGATTGGTATTGGGGGCTTTTTTAAAGGGAGAAAGATCTGGAGATGATCATATCTATCAAATCGGAGATCAAACTTGGTTACCTTATGAAAGTTCGATTGGTTCTATTTCTGATGTCAGTCAATTTGTGCATCTCGCCAGAAAACTCATTATGGATTGCCTTCAAAATCAACAAGAAAAAAGACCACTCAAAGATTGGGCAAAGTATTTTTTAAGGTTGATGAATACTTATATTATCCCCAAATCTCCAAGTGATGAACAAGTAATGAGTCGATGTATTGAAGTATTAGATGAACTCGCACAAGCAGATCTCGAAGGTTCTCACTTGCCTTATCATGTTGCACAATCATTGTTTAAGAATAAACTCAAAGATTTGGAAAGCAGAAGGGGGCAACATTTGGCAGATGGTTTGGTGGTTTCTTCTCTACATCCCATGAGAGCCATTCCTTTCCATACCATTTTTATCTTGGGCCTAGGTGAACAGGATTTCCCAGCAAAAACAGTACAAGATCCCCTTGATCTTCGACAAGCAAAACAATTGATTGGAGATGTTTCTCCACCCCAAAAAGACAGATATTTGTTTTTGGAAAGCATATTATCAGCCCGAAAAAATCTCATTCTATCCTATGTTGCATTAGATGATAAAACAGGTGATCCTTTGGAACCTTCGGCTGTGGTAAGGGAATTACAGTTTATCCTAAAGAGCTATTTGGGTCCCCAAGGACTCAAACCCATGATTCACCCATTAAGTCCCTTTGATCTATTTTATGATCCAGAGCATCAACCCAATGCAATCAGTAAACCCAGTGATGATGTGATCAATGCGATACAAGCTGTTAAATTGAGAAAAAGCATGAATGCATTTGTCGCCAATAAACAACTCTCAAAAACAGAGATCAATTCTGCAATGATGAATTGGAATTATCCTAAGCTCAATGAATTTCTGGGGATTAATAAAGAAAATGTACAAAATGCACCCAAAGAGAAAAAAATTAAAATCACTTTAAGCCGATTAAGAGCTTTCCTATACTCTCCCTTACAAGGTTCTGCTCAAGCTGTATTAAAATTACATCACGATCAACACACGCTAGATGATCGATTATTAACCCATCCTTTGCACATGGATTATTTTATTCACCAAGAACTCCTAGAAAATGCATTTTGGGGTGGAAATGGCAAAACCAATGAAGTGATGGCTTACTATGATCATTTGTATGAAAAAGCTTTGTTAAAAGGACAAGCCCCAGTGGGATTTTTTAGCAAAGAACAAAAGAGAAGAGATCAAATGATTTTATCGCGTTGGATCTCCAATCTAGGTCAAATGAATTTAATGCCTTTGGAACTATGGCAACATATCCATATCGGTGAATCAGATGAATTTGAAAAACTCCATCTGCGTTTACCACCCATTCGGTTGACAATTCAAGGGGTCAATGGGGATTTGGAACATGAAATTGAAATTACGGGCAGGTTACCCCCCATTCAACCGGATTTTAAAGCTTGTTTATCTTTGGTACATGGCAAAAGCATGGGTGAACATCTCTTTATCAATGGTTTTTTAACCATGGTAGCATTAAGCTCTTCTCATCAACCTTTATCGAAGGAGTTTAGGGCAATACTGAATCCCCATGATGATTTTGATATTACCAAGATCAAACAAAGCTACTATATCCCTACGCCCAATATGTCAAAAGATTGGTTATCTGTGATGGCGACATATTTAACTGCATTTATTCCTTATCGATTCCCCATTAAATCTGTATTGGAATGGCGTAAACAATTGACCAAAGATTCAACTGCCCCATTTAAGATTATACACAATGATTATGAACGTGGCCCAGTGAGCAATATCGAAGATTTCCCTATACCACCGCATCAAGTGGCTTTACAAATGATTAGGACTTTTTATGGTCCTTGGTTTCAAAGTCAAATTTTAACCTAGCCTATCGATGAGAGTATCAAATATGCAGATTTATCCATATCCACAGATTTTAGATAAAATTCCCCTAAATGAACATGCTGTCATTGAAGCAAGTGCTGGCACTGGTAAAACTTATACCATTGAACATCTTGTGGTAGATCGATTGCTTAGAACACCTGTCAATATCCATCAAATTCTAGTGGTGACTTTTACAGATAAAGCGACAAGCGAACTGAGAAAGAGAATTAGGGATTTAATCGAAAATATTTTGAGGTCAGCAGAAAATGTCAGCGATATTGAACTAGAAAAGGAAAATCCTTTGCTCGATCAAAGGGTGATATATCAAGGGAAAACCTATTGGAAAATCGATATTGATGCTCAAAGGAAATTGGAACAAACCCTTTTTTCATTTGATCAAGCTGCGATTTATACCATTCATGCTTTTTGTCGCAAAATCTTAGTGGATTTGGCATTTGATAGTGGACAACTTTTTGAACAAGAACTGATCGAAGGTAAAAGAGCTTTCCATGATGCTTGGCAAAAAACCATTAGATATGAAATTGCCCAAAATCCCATGTATAAACAAGCCATTGAACAGTGGTTGGCTCATAAAGAAGATTTATATTCCCTAGAACGACTCTTATTTGAAGCCTATAAACTCGGTTATCTACAAAATCAAAAATCCTTTGGACATGAAATCACCAGTGTGATGAAAAGGTTAATCAATGACTGGGATACGGATTTAATGAAGAGCAGTTATGAACAAAGTGCAATTCAAAATGAGTCCAAAACAGAAGCGATTCAATGTATTGAACAAATCGCTGAACTCTTTGAATTACCCATTCATATTGAACAAAAATTCAAACAATTGATTTCTCTTAAACTCATTGCATTGATACAACCCAAGAAAACAGGTTCAAAGCAGAAGAAGAAGTTTTTTGATGATTATGAGCCTAAGATTAGAGATACCATTAGGCGACTCGATCAATTGAGACTTTTGAGTGAAATGGAAAGTTCTCTCGAAAGAAAAACAGTAGATGAACTTTTACCCATTGTCGTCAATCACTTGACCATCGATAAACGTAAAGAAGGTCAATTGGATTATGATGATCTGCTCAGATGTGTTTGGCAATCGCTCAATAGTATTCAAGCACAATATCTGATCGAAGCATTGAGATTTCGTTTTCGTTATGCATTGATCGATGAATTTCAAGATACAGATCCTTTACAATGGAAAATCTTTAAAAAAGTCTTTGTCGATCAAAAAAGCGCAGAACATGCGATTTATATCATTGGTGATCCTAAACAAGCGATTTATACATTTAGAGGGGCAGATGTTCATACTTATCTCAATGCCAGATATGAGTTAACCAAAGCTGGGGCGCCACGTGTACCCTTGACAATGAATTATCGATCTACCCAAAAAATGATCAATGCCGTCAATATGATCCTAGATCAAAAAGCAGAACATCCTATCTTTCAAGGGCAAATCAAATACGATGAACCTGTAGGTTGTGGTAAGAAATCCCTCAAACTCATCAATCATCTAGGGCAAGAAGTACCAGCCATTACTTTGTGGCGTTTTAAGCCACCACCACCTTCTCAAAATCAAAGAATAGAGATTTCTTCCTATCAATTAAAACAAGCCTATTTGGCTCATTTAAGCGAATCGATTAAGGCATTACTCAACCCAAATACACCATTATATCTTCAAGATGGTCAAGAATCTAGGGTATTGGGGGCAAATGATATTCTCATACTTGTGAGAGAAAATAAAGAAGCATTAGAAGTGGCTTCTACCCTAAGATCCCTTGATATTCCTTACTCTCTCTATAAACCAGAAGGCTTATTACAAGGCAAAGAAGCCCTACAAATCTATGATATGCTCAATGCCATTGTTCATCCCCATGATAAGGGTTTAAGGCTCAAAGCGTTTACTACGCCTTTTATAGGGATTGATTGGTTCCATATCAATTTTTATGCCACTTTGCCCCCAGGACATCCTATTTTGGTCCGTTTATTTGATTATCATCAATTGGCTCAACAAGGTAAATATTCAACATTATTCTATAAATTGTTGTACCAAAGTGGATTAAGTGAGAGAGAACTCTTTTTTGGTGAAAGCGAAAGAGAAATCACCAACTATCAACATATTTTTGAAGTGTTATTACAAATCACAAGTAGGCATCGTTGCACCCCAGCAGAACTGCTCTTATTGTTACATCGCTTTATGCAAGGTTTGGAATCTCCACCAAGCAGTGATGATAATATTCAAAGGTTATTTAGTGATCGACAAATGGTTCAAATCATGACCATTCACAAGAGTAAGGGTTTAGAAGCCCCCATTGTATGTATGTATGGTGGGTTTAGCAGTGCCAATGAACAAGAAGTGAATATCGTGCAAGATGCGGATGAGGGGAGAAAAGTATTGATTGGGAATCAAGCACGACAAAGCATTGCCCAAAGAATTGCAGAAGAACAAAAACAAGAAGATCAAAGATTATTATATGTGGCTTTGACCAGAGCACAAGCGAAACTCATGATGCCATTTATTGATTCTAGCAGAAAGGTGAAAGGCAGTTATCACCCACTTAAAGAAAGAATTAAAGCCATTGCAGATGCCCAAGCTTTCTCCAGTGATTTTGAAGTTTTAGAGCTCAAAAGTAATCTTATCAAAGATGGTTTTTCTTTGGCTTCCGTGAAAATCATGGATTGGAAACCCAATGATCAGTTGCTGATGAAAAGCGATCAATCCAAAGAGAATAAAGAGATTTTAATCAAGCACCAGCCTCTTCAAATCACCAGCTATACACGTTTAAAGCAAGAAAAAGCTGGGAAGTTTATGTCTTATTTGGAATTAAATAAAGATGAGTTTTTTGTGGATCAACTCAATAGAGCTGAAGAAGTAGAAGGAGATGAAGAAGAATTACCAGGGGGCAGACAAATCGGGCAGTTTTTGCATAGTGTGGTTGAGGAAATCGATTTTAATACGTTTAAAAAGGGGCATTTTGAAGATTGGTCTGTACAAAATACTGTGATTCAGAAATTTGAAGAATTGATGAGAAAGTATGATATCGCCTTGAAATGGATGCGAGCGAGTCAGTTATTGATTTATTATACCCTAACAACACCTATTAAATTAAAGCATTTGAAGTTACCCGCTTTTGCAAAGATGAATCAATATCTCTTGGAAATGGAGTTTTTATATCCCATCCCAGAAAATACCCATCCCAAATTAGTAGATGACTTTGTCTTTCAGTTGAATCTATCAAAGAATATTTATGAACAAACCAAGCCTTTTAGTGTGGAAAGGGGTTTTGTAAAGGGATTTATCGATTTTGTATTTGAACATCAAGGTCAAGTTTATTTTCTGGATTGGAAAAGCGATCAATGCGCAAGTTACGATGATCAATCTTTGGCTAGACATGTGGCAATACACTATGATTTACAAGCAAAATTATATATGATTGCGATACTCAGATGGTTGAATATTAAAACTCAAGAACAATATGATCAAAGATTTGGTGGTTTTATCTATGTATTCTTTAGAGCATTTCATAAGCAAGATCATCAAGGTGGGATTTATTATGAAAAACCAAGTTGGGCAGAAGTATTAACCTATGAGAATATCCTATCTCAGTTGATTCAAAGCGAACAAATTTCCCTTGGACAAGATCGTGATATTTCATTTAAATCCTATTAATATTTTCATTGAAGGAAGAGATCATGCTGACATTAAGAGAAGCAATTGAAGTGGTTTTAAAACAAGCAACCCTCATGCCAGCGATTCGCTATCATACCACAGATGCGCTAGGGTTGGTCTTGGCAGAAGATCTGTATAGTGACATGGATTTACCCCCTTTTGACCAATCTGCGATGGATGGATATGCTCTGAATATAGATGAATGGCATGAAGGGGATTTTTTTAGCAACACCCGACAAAGCAAAGCGGGAGATCAAGTTGAACTCAACTTAAACCACAAAGAGATCATTAGGATTTATACAGGAGCCCCTTTGCCTCAAGGTGCCAATGCTGTGTTGATACAAGAGAATACAAGCATATATCAAGATGGATTAGGGGGACAGAGTAAATCGATTGATCTCTTGCCAAGTTCTTGGGCAAATATCAGGAAAAAAGGATCAGATATTCAACAAGGACAAAAGATTTTTAAACAAGGTCATTGTTTGAGTGCAGCAGATTTGGGTTTATTGACTGCTCTTGGGATTTCTCATGTTTATGCCTACCAAAAACCCAAAATTGCAATGATTTCCATAGGAGATGAATTGGTGCCCCCATTCTCTCAATCGCTTCAATATGGACAAATCTATAATAGCAATCTCATCGCTTTGGAAAATCAACTCAAAGAAATCGGTATAGATCAAATCGAAAGTGTGCATTTACCAGATGCTGCATCAGAGATTTATGAGCAGTTGAAAGGGTTTTGTGCGCAGAAATATGATGTGATCTTCACGATTGCTGGGGCAAGTGTAGGGGATTTTGATTTTACCACTCAAGCCATTGAAAAACTTTGTGGGCAAGATGTTTTTTTTGAAAAAGTAGCCATTCAACCCGGTAAACCCATGCATTTTGCCAAGAAAGATCAATCATTCATCTTTGCTTTACCAGGAAATCCTATCAGTGCAATGGTGGTTTGTGAGATGTTCATGATCCCTTTTCTGCTCAAAATACAAGGACATCAAAAAATCTTCAAAATCCCTGAATTGGCCTACTGTGTTGATCCTTTACCTGTAACCAAACAACGGGCTTTATTTTTGAGGGGAAAAGCATACCATATCGATGATGAATTACCTGATAAATTTATGGAAATAAAAAAAGAACATATTAAATATGTAATTGATATTGATCGAAATCAATCAAGTGGTGCATTATCAAGCTTGGCAAATGCCAATGCATTATTATTTATACCTGCTAATACATCGATCAATACGCAACAATCTCTGGTACAAATCATTTTACTGGGGCGTCAACCATGGATGCGTTCACAATTTTTTATTTAATTTTAATTGCAATAAATTTTAAAGCATTTGGTCTATAGATTACTTCAAAACTTCAGAACTTCTGTGAAAAAACTTCAGAACTTCTGTGAAAAAAAAGGATTTTTTTCGTATGACAACAAGTCAAAACAACGAGCCTGTCAGTAATCAGGATGCAAACGGTATGGACAGTTCAGTGTATGGTCTCACCAAAAATGGTGCAAAGACCTATCTCAGCTCATCTAATGCACTCTTGGATGTATTCTCTATGATTGGTAGCGCAAGGAACCAAAGAGCTGATGCGCTTCAACTCTACACCAAAGCTGCTCAGGAAGACAGAGTCAATACTTTCAAACTTCTGTTTTGGCTTAGGGACTGTCGTGGTGGTG
>JACCDO010853731.1_pt1 | contig 12084 bp, 7 predicted proteins | sample 7446101 | NCBI WGS metagenome assembly JACCDO01 (sample SAMN15323440, study PRJNA562643) | freshwater metagenome | isolation source: river surface water | place: USA:Blue River Watershed | collected 2017-08-16 | reverse complement strand
GAACGGTTTGCACATCGGTGGCCCATCCGCAGGCGTGAATGCAGCAAGTATTCTAGCACCACCAAAGCCAGTAGCCGTTAACGTTGCCAACAAAAATGCGAGCAAGCCTCCATTACCTGTCAGCAGCAATGAGCGGAAAGCAAGTAACTTAGATAATAAAAGCATGCTCAAGTCACCTAGTCGCGACGTGAAGAAAACGAAGCCAGTAGAGTCACCACTATGCGATCAGCTGGAGCAACCGAATGCATCGGATAAACTCAGTTATACTGATTTGATCAATCGAAGTGTCGACTTGCTGACGGCACATCGTTCTTCTATAGCTGAAATGGTCGAGGTAATGAAAGATGAAATGGAATTGGTGCAGTGCATGGAGAACACGGAAGATCGGGATGTTGAGGTGTATATCAATCGACTAGATCATATATTAGATCTTAAAATGGAAGGTAATTCGCTTACTTACTCATTCATTTCAATCACTTACTCACTCACTCACCGAAGGTCTTGATGCACTCAAAGGTAAATTAAAGGGCTTTTTAGAGTATAGAAACTCTCAGAAGTAAGAAGAATGTGATAGTTATGAGACGTATTTGTAATTCATAGATGTAGTAGAAGAACGCATTCATTGATTATCATTTATTATTTGTAATTTTAATGTTTTTTTAACCAATATATACAAATATATCAAGAACTATTGAATAGCGACAACACTTCGAGTAATGCCACCTATTAAGCAGTTGCGAACAGGCATATTCCCATTTGACCAATATAAAAGTATATAAATTTTTGTGATTCATGAGTGACAAAGCTGCCAAAATTTCTACCCACAAAGCAATGCCATCTAAAATACGCAAGTGAGTAAGCGAATGAGTGAGTGGATCTAGTTTATGAATACTTACGTTGAAGGATATAATTGTTCAAATTTAGCTTTGATTGATGATGCAATCTCTTGTTCTGTTGTGAAGTTGGCAATGGCATCCTGCGCTGCGATAATCACCGCTTCCTACAGTATTAGTGAGTAAGTAAGTAAATGAGTTAGTTAGTCAGTAGGAAAATGAATCAATGAGTGAGTAGACACGCGAGTGAGTACCTGCATATCAGCCTTCATGAAGCTCGTCTTGATCACTGGACGGGCACTCATTTCTATTTCTTTTTATTTTTTTTTATTTTTATTTTTTTGTTTTTGATAACAGCCAAGTTAGGGCTGCATTCTCTTCTCAAATGTTCAAAATACGTTACCAAGTGAGTGAGTGAGTAAGTGAGCGAGCAAGTGAGCGAGTAAGTGAGAAAGTGAATGAATAAGCGATTAAGTAAGTAGAGAGAGAGCAAATTTCAAGCCAGTGTAAGGCTTAAGGGGGTACCGGTCCAATAAACATATGCGAGGGGTGTGGATGGTCAGGAGAGCAATAGTCTTCTTTGTAGACACTGTTTCTGCAGTGCGTCACCGCTTGGTGCGCCACTTCCTCGCTGGACTCGTTTCGAAATTCGAATTCAGAAATAATCGCACCGGTACGATACCGGTACAAAAATATTTGGACAAAAAAGAAATATATAGGTATGTGAAATTCCTTTTTTGTGTGCAATTAAGTAAGAAAGTGAGTAAGAAAGAGAGAATTAAATAAGTAATCAGGGAATAGGAGAAGAAGAAGAAAAAAGGAATAAAGAAATGCCCATCTGCAACTGTACGATCCATGGCGATATTCCCGAGCAAGGCTCGCGCTGCTCCTTCCTCGTTTCGGGCGTGAAAAGCGTGTCGTTCAGTGAGGTGCAGTCCCTGTTCCCATATGCAGGACGCTTCCACTTTCGCTACAAGCATGAGGACTTTGGGGGCTTCGAATTCGTTTGGATAGACATTAAAGGTTGCTACTCTCACTATTACCGTCTCCTTCCTATCAAACTACTTACTCACCCAAGTGGTCGCTTATTCACCTATTAATCACTAACTTACTCGCTTACTCACTTAGAGGGGGATGAGATTCCTATCACCAATAATACAGTAGAATTGCAGGCATTGGTCCTAGATTTTGATGACGATAATTTACCAGGTATTTTCTAACACTCACTCACTCACTCACTCACTCACTCACTCACTCACTATCTCTTGCTTACTTGCTTGTTTGCAATCATTAGAAGAGGAAAACGACTACAAGGAAAAAGTGAGCGAAATGTTAGATACCGATAGACTAGATCGCTCACCTGTCGTTTCTATGGGCAATAGCGCCGGGAATGAGTATGATACAACCAAGACAGTCTTCCAAAACATACAAAAGGTGACTCATCTCCTAATTGCATTTCTCTACTCACTTACTCACGTGCTGCCTCACAGGGATTACAAAAGATAACGAAGTCAGCAGCCAAAAGTGCGCTGCACAATGCCTCCATAGGAGCCCAGTCTATTTGGAACGCGGTCAAGTCATCCGCCTCCCAAATATCGAGCATCATCTCGAATTCAAGCCACTTATCGGACACCAGCGAGGAGAACCTGGCAGAACTAAGTGAGATGGTGGCCGCGTTATTCAACAATAGTAACGCGCAGCATGTGGAGCTGCTGGAGCAGTTATTCAAGGCATTATTTCCTGGTACTATTTCACCCACTCACTCACTCACTCACTCACTCACTCACTCACTTGCTTGCTTACTTGTTCACAGGCCAACCATACGGCAGACATAGTGAGATTTGGAAGCAAGCAGGATTTCAAAAGAATGATCCCGTTTTGGATCTCAAGGCGACTGGCATACTAGCTATCAAGTGCATGATATATTTTGGGCGCAACAAGGTACTTTTGATCGCTCCTTTATACTCACTCACCCACTCACTCATGCCTACTCACTCACTCACTTACTCACTTCTTCATTCAAGTCAAAAGTGTGCCAAGAAATGTTGATCGCCAACAAGGACAACATCAAGACGAACTATCCTTTCGCTATAGTGTGTGTCAACTTAACGCTGCTCCTAATCGATGCGTTGAGCGTGCGGGACTCTAAGTACCTGTCGGTGCAAGGTACTCACTCACTCACTCACTCACTCACTCACTCACTCACTTCCTCTTTTTCAGTGGGATTCTGGGAAATCTTCGAGGACCCTAACGCATTTTACGAGTTGTTCAGCTTCTGCCTGGTCCAGGTGGACGCTTCATGGCGCCGGCGCAAAGCTGTCAGGAGCGAGTTCGGCTCCGTCATCGGCGACGTGAACGCGAAACTAGTTCAAACATTAAAGAATTCCCCGAAAAAATTATCACAATTTTATGATTTGTACAGTGAAATAATGTAAAATAGCTATTAGAACGACTACTCACTCACTCACTCACTCACTATTACTCACTCACTCACGGCATTGATTTCTATTTCCATTTTTGATTGAGCAAGTCGAGCGTAACCGCCATGACGGTCCACATTCTGTTTTCCGCTTCGGGGAACACCAACGATTTCTTGGAATAAAAGACTTCGTCGGCCACTTCCTCTGGTTTACGAGGCAGGCAATGCAGGAACACCGCGTCCTTCGCCGCGCTACTCATCAGCTCGTTGTTCACTTGGTAGCCTGCGAGTGAGTGAGTAAGTAAGTATGTAAGTGAGCGAGCGAGTAAGTGAGTAAGCCGGTGAGTGAGTGAGTAAGCCGGTGAGTGAGTGAGTGAGTGAGTGAGTAAGCCGGTGAGAGAGTGGGTAAGTCGGTGAGTGAGTGAGTAAGTAAGTAAGTGAATGACCTTTAAAGTCTATTTTGCGTTTCTTTGCTTCCTCTTCTTGGCCCATGGATATCCAAGTATCCGTTACAACAACGTTTGCGCCTTTCACAGACTCTACCGGATCGTTGGTCAAAGTCAACTGGACATGATGTTGCTGCGCTAATTGCTGTGCTTCTTTCACAATATCCTTGTCAGCTTCGTATCCTTTAGGGGTGGCAACCCTCACATTCATTCCCAGTTTGATCGACCCGATCATCAAGTCGTGGAGGACGTTGTTGCCGTCGCCCACCCACGACAGCGTTTTCCCTTTTAATTGACCAAAATGTTCTTTTAATGTCATTAGATCAGCGAGTGTTTGTAGTGGATGATAGCGATCAGACAACGCATTAATGACTGGAACCGAGGAGTATTTGGCCAACTCAACAACATCTGCATGAGCGAATACTCGAGCTAGTATTATGTCATTGAAACGGCATAATACTTTTGCAGTATCTTGCATGGTTTCATTAACTCCTAATTGTATGTCCTGTGGGCCAAGCATCAATGCATGTCCACCTAGCATGGGTGAGCAAGTGAGCAATTTGGAAAAGCATTAATGAGTAAGAAAGTCCATTTACCTAACATAAACATTCCTGTTTCAGTAGAAACTCTCGTTCTTGTTGATCGTTTTTGAAATATCATACTCATGCTTTGCCCCTTCAAAGGCTGCTTGCTTCTGGCATCACTAGGATTAGTGCTCCAAGCTTTCTTGAGTGCTATCGACTGCATATTGCGCGAACATGCAAATGAGTAAGAGTATAAATAAATGAGTGAGTGAGCGATTACCTCATCAATAAGTTTCATTAACTCATCTGATGATAGCTGTGAAATACACATAAAATGCTTGATTTTCTTGCCAGTTTTCTCACTAAAATGGCGAATTTTGGCCTTTGCTGCAAGCGCGGCACAGGATCGAAATGAAATCTTCGTACTCAACATGGTGATGCTAGTAGTGATGTCTGCATTTTCACAAAAATCGCACCGGTACACCAAATCCCTGTCCCGGAACCGGTACGAATTATGATAAAACGCTTTAGATTTTAATAGATTGTGTAATCTAGGCAGTGGATTTGATAGAACAAACCGTTATTATGGTTTGGTGCGTGGACCTCTCATTCACACTGTGCTCGAATCCAGGTACCAAGTACCAGTGCGGGACTCACGGGTAACGTCTTATCGAGTCCTCTATAGCGAGTGCATTCTCAGCCCACAATTGCGTCGGAATTTTAGGTTGAATCGACCGAATCCGAGAGACGAAACCGAAGCACTCAACTGCGGCCCTTATTGCCGGCCCTTGTTAGGGGGTCAAAAAAAATTTGAAAATTGTAAAAAGTGAGCGAGTGAGTGTGGGGAGAGATGCACATCAAACAAGTGGTGATCTCGGGCTTCAAGTCATTTCGGAGCCAGAGTGAGATCGAGCCATTCAGTCCAAAGCACAATGTAATTGTGGGTAGGAATGGAAGTGGAAAAAGTAATTTTTTTGATGCAATACAATTCGTCTTATTAGGTACATACTTTCTTACTCACTCACTTACTTACTTACCCACTCATTCACTCATTCATTCACTCACTAATTCTTTACATCTTAGGCACTAGATTTGCTAATTTACGCGCCGAGGATCGACAACACTTGTTACACGAAGGCGCAGGAAGCAGAGTGATGGCTGCATATGTGGAGATAATCTTCGACAATTCAGATGGCAGATTGTCAGTAGATGCAGATGAAGTTGTGTTGCGGCGTACGGTTGGTCACAAGAAAGATGAATTCTTTTTAAATCGTAAAAGAGTACAAAAATCGGAAGTACAAAGTTTACTCGAGTCTGCTGGTACTCACTCACTTACTCACTTACTTACTCACTTACTTACTCACTTACTCGCTCATTTATATCAGGTTTTTCTAAATCAAATCCGTACTACATTGTTCAACAAGGAAAGGTCGCTAATTTATGTGTGATGAAAGACAAAGATCGCCTGGATTTACTGAAAGAAGTTGCTGGCACCACTGTGTACGAAGAACGCAGAGCTGAATCGCTTCGAATCATGGCAGAAACGACTAGCAAACAAGAAAGTATTGAAGAAGTTCTGAAGTATATCGAAGGCAGATTGGACGAATTAGAGCAAGAAAAACAAGAATTAACAGGTACCACCTCATGCACTCACTCACTCACTCACTCACTCACTCACTTGCTTACTAACTTATTCTTGCTAACTAGAATATGAACAATGCGATAAACGTCGCCGTGCTCTTGAGTACTCCTTGTATGATCTTGAGTTATCCAAAGCAACGGAAAGATCCGAACAAATCGAAGTAACCCGTCAAGAGCAACAGCTGCAGCACACCGAAGTACATGCGCGAATGAGTAAAGTCCAGGACATTATTGCGAGTAACGAAGAGAAAATATCAAGTTTACGCTCCGCTCATGACCGTTTATTGACCCGCAAAAATACTTATTCCAGTGAAATAAATGAATTGAATCGTCGTCGTGCGGATATAGAAGGAAGACTGCAAGACGCAGACATTTCGTGTAAAGGGTTCTCGGACGACAAGCAAAGGATACAGAGTCAATTGACCGAGATAATAGCATTGATTGCCGCGTGCGAGGGCGAACTACGTAAGATTGAGCCTGATTATACCACCAAGAGCGCTTCATCCAGTGATTTAAACCAGCAAATCGTCGACGTGAAGCATCGTATCGAAGCGCTTTATGGCAAACAAGGTCGCGGCCAACAGTTCCACAGCAAGAAGGATCGGGACAGCTTCCTACAAACACAAGTAAGTGCTTTAGAAGCACAAATCAAAGACAAAGAAGAGGTATGTAGTCGCACCAGCCGCGAGCTCGCCAAAGAAGAGGAACGTCTGCAGAAAGAGAACGATTTCCTGGTGAAAGCCGAAGCGGAAAGCAAGGGCAGAAGCGCCCGTTACGACGAATTAACCAATTTCATTAAAGATAAAGTGTCTAATCGTAACGACTTGCAAGAGCAGCGTAAAAACTGTTGGAGGAAGCTAGAAACGGTCCAAGAGCAGCTGCAAGAGGCTAAAGACGAATTAGAACGTGCTAAAAATCAACTAAGTGTGACGTTACCTAAGCAGGTATCGCAAGGTTTGGTGACGGTGCAAAAAATCGTGGCAGAAAAACAATTATCTGGTTATTATGGTCCACTAATCGATAACATCGTGCTGAAGAACGAGGTATTCAAAACGGCGGTGGAAGTTTCCGCTGGGAATGCGCTTTTCCACGTCATCGTGGATACCGACAAGACCGCCGCGATCCTCATCGAAGAGTTAGAGCGTCGCAAGGCAGGTCGTCTCACGTTCATCCCTCTTAATGCTGTCCGGGTTCCCGATGTAAAATATCCTGATTCGAATGACGTACGCCCACTCATTGACGTGGCCATTGACTACGATCCCGACGTTGAAGTAGCAATTAAACACGTTTTTGGTAAGAAATTATTAGCCAGAGATTTAGAAACAGCATCGCATTTCAGTAACGAGTTTCAACTGGATGCCACGACCATCGACGGGGATCTAGTCAACCGTAACGGCGCCTTCGAAGGCGGCTACCACGATGATCGAGCAAGTCGCATCGGTTCCGTGCAAAAAATTAAAAACGCCACGAATAAAATCACTGAATTAACTCAATTGGAAGCAAAAATCAAGCACGAATCCGACTCGATTGAGGTGCAAGTCAACGAGCTGATGCGCGAGTTGCAGAGGGCGGAGACGGAGCGCGACCACATCCGCTCCAATAGCGAGCAATTATTCAATGAGTTAGCAAACCGATCGAAGCAGTTAGTTGCGGGAAAGACTGCCGTTACAAATCGACGATTAGGTTTAGATGAAATGCAAAAAGAAATTGGAATTTCACGTTCACAAATTGCTGAATTCAAACAGGAAATGAAGTTACCGTTACTAAGTAAACTATCCGAGAGTGAAAAATCAGAATTAGATCAATTGTCTAGCCGCCTCGTTACCCTGCAACGATCCCTCGAAGCAAATGAAATCGACTTCATGGCGATCAATGCGAAGCGAGAGCAGTTGAAGGCGGAGCTAAGCAACAACTTGCTGAAGCGTCGCGATGAGCTGCAAGCCAAGCTATCCGCCCCTGGTGAGAGCGGGATCCGTGATTATGGTGTGGAATTAGCCGCGTTAAAAGATGAAAAATCACATGTTACCCAGCAATTGGCAGTAATCGAGTTGGAATACGACCAGTTAGCAAGCCAATGCGATGCCAAAGTGGAAGAAATCAATAAACTGGAAAAGATTTTGGAAGAAAATCGGGAAGAAGAAAGAGTTAGTGTGGAAGAGCTGGCCGAAGCCACCAAAATGCAAGATAAATTGCTTAATAAACGCACGATTTTATTAGAAACAGTGCAGCAAAAGCAGCAAATGATCCGCGAATTGGGCACGATTCCGCGCAAGGAGCTGGAGGCGTACCACGACCTGACCGAGAAAGAATTATTCCAACAATTGAAATCAACAAATGAAAAATTAAAGAAATATTCTGGTGTAAATCGCAAAGCGATGGATCAATACATCAGCTTCAATGAGCAGCGCGAGACCTTGATCACCCGCAAGGAAGAGCTAGCGAAGGACTCGGATGCGATTAATAAGCTCGTGGAAAGTCTGGATGCACAGCGTGAAGAAGCGATATTACGCACATTCCGTGGTGTATCACATCACTTTGAAGAGGTGTTTGCGGAGCTGGTTCCCGGCGGGAAAGGGCAGCTAGTCATGCGGACGGTCGCCGACGAGCTGTTGGAGCTCGACGACCGGAGCAGAGCTGCTGTTACTCCTTCATCAATTAGTACATTTCAAGGTATTCAAGTAAGGGTTACCTTCGCGGGATCCGGTCAACAATTTGAAATGCAACAACTATCCGGTGGACAGAAAGCGTTGGTTGCTCTGGCTCTTATCTTCGCCATCCAGCGATGCGACCCCGCCCCTTTCTACCTCTTCGACGAGTTGGATCAAGCGCTTGATGCTAATTACAGGGCGGGAGTTGCCAAATTAATACAAAAACAAGTTAATTCAACGGATGCACCTGCGCAGTTCATCACTACTACCTTCCGCCCGGAGCTCGTCGCGGTGTCGAACCAGTGCTACGGCATTGCGTTGGTAAACAAAGTCTCTAATATTGTTCCAATCACTAAGAATGAAGCACAAACCTTTGTGAATAGTTTAATGCAAGAAGAGGTAGGTAAGGTGAGTGACGTGACGAAGTACCCGAAGGAAGAGTTGTACGAGGAAGAGGAAGAGGAAGAAAGAGAACCACGCGAAGAACTATATTCTGATCAAGACGAAGCCGATACCGACGAAGACGTGGTTGACGATGTCGATCTGGATGAGTTAGCAGATGTTCAAATAGGTAGTAAACAGGGAGTAGCAGATGAGGAAGAGGAAGAGGAGGAGGAAGAAGAGGAAGAGACCAAGGGCAAAGGACAGAAACGCGACAGTCGACGCGCTAAGAAACCCTCACCTGTCGCCATCAAAGTAGGTCGTAAAATGAAGTAATTCTTGTTCCTTATTTGCAATATTTATACATACTCAATAACCGCCATTTTCACATTTGTAACTTAACGAAGGACGCCATTTACCCGTAGTTGTTGTCTCATTTCTGCAACGTCTTGATGCATTTCATCCAGCCGCTGCTCCATGCGCTGCAGCCGCTCGCTCAACCGACTGTCCATGGCGTCTAGTTTATTCAGCACCAGGTGAAGGAGGTTGTCTGCAACGGCAACGCTTGTATCGCCGCTTTTCTCTGGTTGCATACTAGCCGTTAAACTCACCGAAGGAGTTCCTTCGTTGTGAATGATGCGGAATGCATAGATTGCACCGGACGAAACCGTGCCAGTGCTAGCCGAGGCCAGCGCCGACTTGGACGACGCCTTCCACGACCCGTACACGTATATCATGGTGCAATCGTCATTAAACTGGAGTCCTTTGCACATGACTCTGCTTTGCTTGCCACTGGAATCACTGTCACTATCACTGTAATCAAGCAAATCTACGTACAAACAATGGTCCACTTGGCACGACACGTAGTTGACCCTCAAGACGTTCACAACCGAGTGAATGGACGACGCCACCGCTATCAATCCCTCGGAGGACGACTCATGTAACCGCTTCATGAGGAGTATATCCGGCCTAGCGGGTAGGTTGCGCAATGCGATACGCATCGAATATTTGATTTTATACAAATCGGGGTCATTGAATTGGTGTATTTGGTACAGTAGCAAGTGCGAGTCCTGCAACGGAGCCGCGTTTATTGGCGCTTTCTTCTTATCCGCGATGTTAAGACGCAGCATTGGCACCGCCGCGGCATCGATGTCTGGTCTCAATGTCTCCATCAACGTCGAGCTAGGTAATGAGTGACGAAATGAGCCAGCTTTAACGGTTATTGCGGCACCACATTTGACCAGTTCCTCTGAAATTACACTCGAATTTGTCGCCGACAGGTCGCGAATACCCGCGGTTACTCGCGGCTGGTCTACTTGGTTCGGCAGCTTCAGTGTAAACTCGTCATGCGTTAGTAACGTCTCATTTATTGGATTTAATTCCACTGCGACGCAGATACACGCGGATGCAATATCAGCGCACACGCCGCGAATATGACCGTTATTTGTAAACGTGTTGTTTAATGCATTCAAACTAGTAGAGAAAGTAAGATTGTCGCTGCGACTCGTCACGGGAGTGTTATGGGTTGTCATAGCATTGAGTCCATGGAGAAAGAGCATCGCTGGATCAGTGTTGTTGTCATCCAGTGATATGCTCCCGCTATTACTACAGAACAAAGCACTATCCGCCGCGGTAGGAATACATCCAACGGAGCCATATCGAGAAGCGAGTGAAGAATCAAATAATTCTACGTACTCAATCTTCGTGCGTCTCTTCGTTAATTGTATCAAAATTGGGGAGCCACGAGTTGGATAGGCAATCAATGTAGGTAATGCACATTCAGTCCATGAGACTTTATTAATAATCTTGTCCGTCGTTGCAACATGCAACAAATCCCATCTACCTTCATGAAGAATTAATATATACACTTTAGTTTCGATGGCCACCGCCATCATAGCATCGTAAGGACCGCAGCAATGCGCGGATGCCACCGCAAAATCACGAATGTAAATTGCTCCTCCATCACCAAGGCGATCGCGTATCGCTTTAATATCCACCGAATGAACCAATTGCCACGGGCTAGTGCCTGCATCTTTCCACACACCAAGTCCGTTAGGCAGCAACGACACAAAATGACTCACCCCATACAAACACAGCTGTCGCAGGTACTCGCAGCCGAAGTTCTTCACCAAAACACCCTCTTCCAGCGATAAAACCTTCATTATTATACCGGGTAGGTAAATTTTTTGGCGATAAAATAGGTGTGGACTTGTTCATTGCACGATAGTGAGTGAGTGAGTGAGTGAGTGTATCTTGCGCATATGCGCCACGAGTGTTTACATAAAATACAGTGGAATAATCGTGTATCGCGCAACAATCACTTGCCGATCTCCGCGACTTTCAATACGGGCGTCTTCGTGGGATCGATGCCGACCCGTTTCTTCAACTTGATTTCGCTTTCGATCCAGTCGGAGTTCAGCATCACATACAAGCACGTGTCCCTGTTCCTGCCCTCATGGACGATCAGGTGCTTGCGCAAGGTCGTTTCTAATATAAATCCACAGCGTTCAACGTATTTCTTACCAAGTATGTGTCGACTATGAGTGAGTGAGTGAGTGAGTGAGTGAGTGAGTGAGTGAGTGAGTGAGTAAGTGAGTGAATGAGTAGCACCTATCTAACTCTATGGTAACTCTTCTATATCCTAATTCAAATAACCACGAGAGCGTAGTTAGCATCATATCATACCCATATAATTTGTTCTGGAAGGCAGGCGTGAGCCATATGTTGTCAAGCCGAGCAGATAAATTGCCTGAAGCGAGTGAGTGAGTGAGCGAAGGAGTGAGTGAGTGCGTGAGTGAGCGGCCGCATTGAATCTTACCAGGACTGTTGTCTACTACGCTTATCATTCCTATTAACGATTTTAGCACTTTATCTACGACCACTAGGTGCCTGCTATTGTCGTTGACCGTGTCTGTTACACGTGAGTGAGTGAGTGAGTGAGTGAGTGATTCGGCGAGTGCGCATACCCTTGATCGACAAATAATCCCTAAACTTCTCTGTGGACGCCGATGGCCACTCGAATGTCGTTTCATCTTTTATCACCAGCCCGTTTACTATCCAATAAAACAGTTTGGAAGGGGAATAAGCCGATTCGCCGAATATCGGCGACCCGTCACTGATCTTGATGAGCTTCTCGAGGTCGTCAGCGTCATTATACTCACGCAGAACACATATCGTCCCTGAAATAATGAG
>JACCDO011388855.1_pt1 | contig 12085 bp, 16 predicted proteins | sample 7446101 | NCBI WGS metagenome assembly JACCDO01 (sample SAMN15323440, study PRJNA562643) | freshwater metagenome | isolation source: river surface water | place: USA:Blue River Watershed | collected 2017-08-16 | reverse complement strand
GCGCTAAAACTTGGAGCCGGTGTTGACGGAGCCCCAAAACTTGGTGTTGGTGTTGAGCCCGGAACTGCTAGACCGCCGTTGTTTGCTCCGGCTAGTTTTTCTTGTGTACGACCAAATGCCGCAATACCTAAAATAGCACCCATAGCCATATGGAACAATCCTGCACCTTGTAGTGTAATAGGCATCCATTGTGTTTCTACTTTACCACCACCCATAGTTTGTAGTATTCCCCATAAAACTGGAAACAATACAAAGTCTGCCATACAAACAGCCATGTACATCCAACCCATCATTGGACGCCATTTGTTGTTCATCCAGTCTTCTTTTTTCTTTTCTGACTCGCTCATTTTTGCATATTCTTCTGCTGTAGGCATTGTTCGCTCCTTTGTTAACTTTATTTAACAGCCTTATTATAAATTTCCTTTTGCTGTTTATGCCATTCCATAAAAGCATCGATTTTTACACGACACTCGTAATAAGTTCCGTAGTTTTGAACTACAGTATCTAACAATTTACTCATTTCCTGAGACTTTTCTGCTTCCTTGAGATCTGGACAGCTTTGTGCTATGTCAGCCGGGATGTCAGGAAATGCAGGTGGTTTATTAACTGCAAGACAACCAGTTAATAAAATTGTAGGAATCAGAAGTAAAATTTTTATCATTTTGCTGACTCCATCTTTCTACTTTTTGCCGCATTATTATGAATGTCGATAACTTCTGGAGCTACCTTACATTCTTGATTAATAATCTTTTCGACTTCTTTAATTTTATCTTGATAAACTACTACTTGTTCTTTTACAGTTTTTACTTTATCGCGATATTGAACTACTATTTTTTCATTCACAACTTTTGCTTGTTCTTCTGCAATTCTAGCACGTTCTTCTGCGGCACGGAGTTTTTCTCTCCATTCCATTTCTACTCCGTAACCACCACGTAGATATACACCTGCTATTAGTAGCACAATACTTACAATTTGTAGTAATAGATGATATGGGGCAAGTGCTGGAAACCAGCGAACGATTCTGTGTAAAAGAAAGAATGAAAGGAATGAACCAATGGCTCCTGATATAAGGATTACATTAATAACCCAAAACAAAAAGCTATCAGGAACAAAGCTCAAAAACCACATTTTAGTGTCCTAGTACATGGCAGGCATGATTGTAGTGTTTGATACGATCTTCTAAGCCAATAGTACCACCGTTGATACGTTTTGTTAGAGTTAGAATATCGCCCTTGTCTGCCCATTGATTTAGATTGTTTGTTTCCCAGAACCAGCAAGCTGATTGTACAGCACCTTCGAATGTTTGCAGATATTCTGGAATTTCTTCTAAAGGAGTTTCAATACTTGCGGCAAACCATGTATAGTTGTCTTTGCCAGTTAATTGGATTAGTCCACGACCGCAGTAACGGAAACCGTCACCAGATTCTTCTGGACCATTGCCCATGCGTCCACCGTAGATTCTATTAGCAATCTTTTCTGGTTGGTTAGCATACGCGGCTGCGATCTCGTCATTAGGGAAATACTTTGGAAATACTTTTCTTAAACTTGCGGCTTTATAATTTAAATTTTCTTTTAAGAATTTGAAACCGCCACTCTCGTGAGCACACTGAGCAATAAATGCCGCTACTCTCTCGGGAGTATTAATATTATACTCTGGAAGAATTTCACAAAGTGCATGATACCATTGATCAACGTATGGATTGCCTTTAATTAATTCAGCTAGTTGTTCTTTTGTGAAATCAAATGTAAATGACATTTTTTATCCTTTATAAAAATTTACTACCGCGGCCTTATTGCCGTTGCGAACTAAAAATTGTTCGCCTATTTTATGAATTTCGTAATTACCTAAAAATTTTGTTAGATAAACTGTTTCGCTGGCGCTCGATTCGTCGACTCTAATAGGACCTTTAATGCTATCTTTAACTGAATCATAATCCCCAAGGCATACTAGTTTTAACTGTAAACTTTCTCCAAATGGTTTTCTAAATTTTAAATTTAAAGATTCGTCTACGCTAACTTCAGCAGTCCCCTGATCAAAAAACTCTACAACATCGGCACTTCTCTGTTCGTTGAGTGCTGTGTCATAATCTTCTGGAGTTAATGGAATATTTTCAGTAATAGCTTCTTGGGTGTACTCTTGAGCACTAACATCTTTGTAAAATCTAAATCTCCAATTTTGATTATTGGTTAAACTTGTTAGTCCGTCTAAGATTTTAGTAATTTGTTCAGGAAGATGTTTTGTTCTTTCTAGTTCAACAAACACAGAATAACGACCGTCTGTTTCTTCTCCAGAGCTAATGTCGGCGTCGAGTACAAATGAATATCCTTTTTCAATAAATTCCATCATATCGACTGCAGGAAATTTATCTTTTACACGAAAGCGTAGAACAGCAACGTCTCGGTCGTTGCCCATTTTGCTAGTAAATTGATCAACAGTAAATGTGTCCTCGACACAATTTACGAGATCTCCTCTTTTAAGTCCTTCAAATAATTTATTGTGCGACATCTGTTGGCTCTGTTGTTGTAGTATCTGGTTGATCTGGCATTCCGTCACCGTCGGCATCGACTGGGGCAGTTAGATTTTCAGTAGTATGTGATTTCATACTTTCTGCATATTTCATATTGTCTTTTAATTCTTTTCCAACAAATATGTCATGCATTAATTTTTTAGGAATAGTTATTTCTACAATCCAAATTGGGTGAGGATCAATTTTTCCTTTTTTGGTTCCTGGACGAAAATCGCTTTCTTTATAGACTTTTCTAGGAACAAGAATTTTACTCTTTTGATAGGTTACTTTGCATCCGTAGTCTAATAGACGCTCTCCACCACTTGGGTCGGGCATATCTTCTCTAGGCCACATGAATTTACAACTGACAAAATATCTGCTAACTTCTGGTCCTGCTAGAAGCTCACCATCTTCCCAGTTATCAAATACATATAGATCTAGCTCGTCTAACACACGTTCAAAATCTTTGAGAATTCTAAATGCGCTGTCGTCTGCGGCTAGAGTTTGTATGTTTTTTATAACGTCTACGATATCGTGCATAAAAGGTTCCTGATAACGATAATATTTAGCGTTTTTAAAAGAGACCTATTTGATTAGGTTTTTAGGATTAATTATTAAATATCTTTGCAGGTCTTCCGTTAAGGAGGAGGTTTAATTTGCCTAGAAACAGAGGAAAGATGCGTGAGCAACATAGCACACGTTATCAAGAACCGCAACAAAACTTAATTGAAATAAATCATTATTTCAAGAAAAAGCAACAAGTCAATATCATTCCGCGAAATTCATCGCAGGAAGTCTACCTAGAACTGCTTAAAAATCCCAAAAAGTACATAGTTTTTGCCATTGGGCCTGCGGGCACCGGTAAGACTATGCTTGGGGTACAATGGGCTATAAAACAATTAAAAGAGGGGGTGATTGATCGTATTATTATCACTAGACCCGCAGTCTCTGTAGATGAGGAACATGGGTTCCTCCCAGGCACACTTAACCAGAAAATGGAACCTTGGACTAAGCCTATTATGGACGTATTCCAAGAGTATTATCACACACGACAAATAGCAGAAATGCTTGAAGAAGGTACTATCGAAATATCACCGCTGGCATATATGCGAGGACGCACATTTAAAAATGCGTTTATCGTAGCGGACGAAATGCAGAACGCCACACAGAGTCAGATGAAAATGCTGTTAACTCGACTAGGCGAAAACAGCCGCATGGTAGTTACAGGTGATTTACAACAAGCAGATAGACCTAGGGAAAATGGGCTACTCGACTTTTTACAAAGATACGAGGAGGTGAGCGATCATAAAATGGTGGCCCTTGCTAAATTTGAAACAAAGGACATTGAACGTCATCCAGTGGTGCGTGAAGTCCTATCAATTTATAAGGAGCTCGACGACGAATAAACGTTAATTGAATTCAAGAGAAACCGCGTAAATCCTTTTAGACCTGCACAGTTCGGATTACGCGGTTTTGTTTATTGTAGTCTTGCTAGTTTTACAAATGTTGCGGCAAGATTAATTTCAGGATCAGCACATAATGGATGATCGAGTAATCCTTGCTTAATAATTAACAAAGCACTATCTTTAGTGTCATCATCTTTGCCAAACAAATCTAAGTTCTGATACATCCAAGTATAGATATCTTCCATCTCTTCTGGACGAGCACTGGCACATACAAGTTTACGGGCTTCTTGAATTTTACCCTTCTTAAACAGTTCAACCATTTCAAATTTATAGTCAGCTACGGCGTCATCGCCTGCATCTGGCATAGAAAGCTTCCCATCGATGACATGTTGCTGTACCATATTGATACATTTACGCAAATCTGGATATGTAGATTTTACGTAAGTATCTAGGGTGTCTAAATCAACCTCAATGTTTTCTTCAACTAGAATAGTAGCAACTCTAGCTGTAAATTCTGTTTGATCAGTTTTTTCTACGTGAAAGCCTTGACAACGACTGTGAATAGCAGGAATAATTCTAGTCGGATAGTTACAGGTTAGAATAAATCGGCTTGTACTTGAATATGTTTCCATAACACCACGCAGAATAGCCTGTGCGTTTGGTGTAAGATAATCAGCCTCATCAAGTAATACTACCTTGAATGGACCAAAAGGAATCATTTGTACAAAGTTAATAATCTTTTCACGGACAGTATCAACATTGTTTTCACGGCTGGCGTTAATTTCTAGAATATCATATTCTTCGATACCTAGTTCATTACACAACACCTTTGCTAGTGTTGTTTTACCAATACCTGCCGCACCACTAAACAGTAGATGGGGAATACTTCCCTCTTTGATCCAAGACTCTACTTGTTTGCGTTGTCTGTCATCTCTAAACACATATTGATCAATACGTGTAGGACGATATTTTTCTACCCACAACTCTTTCATTGTTGTTCCTTTAATATTTTTGTAGTTTCTGCTTGAACTACACGTTTGCGTAAACTGCTTGAGCTAAATGAATGATCGCGACTATTAAAAATAATTTCAATGTTTCGCATATAACATTCTTCTCTTCCGGTAAATTCTTTATTTTCGTACTCGACTCCTAATATTCTAACATCAACGGGAAGAATAAGCAATAAGTCGATTAGGTCTTGTTCAGTTTGATAAACAACAACTTCGTCAACATAACGACAAGCCGCTAACTGAATTTGCCTTTCTACGATACTTTGTACCGGTTTATTTTTTGTATCGGGGCGATCAATTGTGGGATCAGTTTGCAATCCGGCAATTAAGTAATCGCAGTGATTTTTTACTTCTGCCAGCATCGCAATATGTCCTGCGTGTAGCAGATCGAAGGTGCTAAAGGTTATACCAATCTTTTTACCTTCTTCTTTTAGTTTTCTAATGTGGTTGAAGATCATACACACATTATACAGGGAAGAACAGGGCCATGTCAAGCCCTGTTTTTATTTGCGTGAGTTAATACGACTTTGTATTTGCTCGAAACTTGATCTTGATCGTTGATCTTGTCTCATTAGGAAAGCATTCAATTGTTTGAGCTGTTGTATATCTTGTGTTAATTTTTTAACCTGTTCTTCTAATACCGCTATGCGGTCAACTTCTTGTTTCGGAGTAAACTCAAACTCTTGATGCTTATATTGTTTCATATTAACCAGGGATGTTAAAGTTAACGTTTGAACCTGCGCCGTGTGTTACGTTTCTCATAACATCGTTAGGCTTTTCATCGGTAATTAACATCATTCCTTTAGTGTCTGCTAGAAAAATTTCTCTCTCTGTGCCGTCGGCTTCTTCATACTTAATAGCACGACTCCAGCGACCGTGTTCCATTAATACCCAATCACCTACTTTAACATCCTGCTGTTCAGGACCAACAGCCCAAACTTTTGCCCAACGAGGGTGAACACCGCTACCTTTAGCATTGTCGCTAGTAAGCACAATACCGGCGGCAGTTTTTTCCTCGCCAAAATTCATGTCAGTAATTATTACTTTATCGTGTAATGGTTGGATAGTTCCTTTAACTGCCATTTATTCCTCGCCTTGTTCTTTGTCTTTGTAGTATTGTGACACAATTTCTTCTCTTGTTTTAACTACTTTACCGCCTTGGCCTAATTCATCGCCTCTGGCATTCATACGTACATTTCCTACAGCCGGAATAGTTTCGTTCTTTTGCAGAAGCTGATCCATGTCAACTTCTCTTCCTTGCATAGTTCTGTAAACACGTCTTGTCATGTTATTTCTCCCTTAGGAATTCAGTTATATCGAGTTTATATTTGATACTGTTTATTTTATGTACCCCTATTAGGTACAAACAATAACTTGCTACACTTGAACCTCGACCGACTCCCCAAACTATTTTGTGGTAGCGCATCGTATCAACCAAGTATTTAAGATATTTTAGAACATCGATCATGTTATGTTGGGTAAACAAATCTAGTTCTAAAGAAACTCTTTGTTTTTCTTCTTCTGTTTTACAACGTTCTAAAAGCCAGGCAGAGATATCCATTTCTTTGTAGTACTCGCCCATAAACCAATTTTGCTGGTTTTTTGAATCAAATTTTGTAATATCAGATTCTGTTTGTGAAAATTTAGTTATCGGTTGGAAAGAATCTGCGTTTTCTTGGCGAGATAGATTGAACTTTGCTATAGATTGTTCGTTGTCAAAATTAACCAAAGATAGACTAGTTAATTTTCCAGAATACAATCCTTCAAAGATATCTTGGTCATCTAAAATTACTTCGCCGAAATTATTGATTTTCATGCGACTATTATAACACTATTTTTGGGTAGTGTCAATTTATCTTGATAAGGTCGTCTAGATCTTTGTTTTGTTTTGATAAAAGAGCTTTTTGTTGTTCGGCTTGGCGTCGAGCCATTTCTTGCTTGTATGCTTCTAGAGATACTAAAACTTGCTGTGCAAGATATCCATTACCAAACTTCATAGCAATCCAATATTTTTTTGTTAGCTCGTGAAGTTTATTTTCAATATCTTGATCTTTTAACTGTGTAAGATCTGGTAATAAAGGATTAAACATTATTAAGCCTCAAATGGTCCGCCAACAAAACGAACATAAAGTTTTTCAGGTTCTCCGTTTGGAGAATTATTACAACTTACTTCATATATTACTGGACTAGATGTTGTTAAGGATATCGGATTTTGTACAACAGCATTTGCGTTAGTATCTAGTAAAATACTTGTAGTAGAACTAGCAACCAATGTCACTGCCACAGTTTGTGTATTTTCTGTATATAGTTCTAATTGAATAGTTGACCTAACTGCTCCATTTGTGCTTGTGTCTGGGAAATTAGCAAAACTTAAATTTGTAGCAGATGTAATCTTCCAAATTTGATAATTTCCTTCAGCATAATTAACAGTTTGGTCGCCACCAATAACACCTACAGTTTTATTAACAACCTTGTATCCAGAACTTTGAAATTGAGCATTCTGTATAATGTTTTGTTGAAAGTTGTTAGTTGTTGTTTTGAATACACCGGCAGCCTGAATTGCAGTAATTTCATTTGCAAGTGATGTTAGACCGTTTTTAATATTTGCGTAGTTATCTCTAAAACCTTGAGAATCGTTGTCCTGTGCCGGCAGGGGAAATGCGGCGTTAATGTTAGAAATAAATGTAGTTGCTGTACTTGCCATATCTGTTCCTTATTACCAGCCTGTTCCAGCCGCCGACCTTACCCAAATGTCGGCTGCGCCATTGGTATAGTCCTGGGTGCATACATAGATATAACTTGCATTTGCAAAGAACATTCCTCGTTTATCTCCAGGCTGTCCCTTAGAAGTAGCAGGAGCATTTCCTTGATAGGAACCTACGGTTAAATTTGTTAAATTAGAAATGTATATCCAGATGTTTTCAGATCCGTCTCTGTAATCGCGATCGCAGACATAAAGATAATCTGAATCTGCATAGAACATGCCGCGAACATCGCCGGGTCTACCTAATGCGTTTGTCGGAGCTCTACCTGCCCAAGTGCCGAGTATGCTTGCATTTGTTACAGTAATTGTTCCGCTAGGGCTAAGATTTGGATCAGACGGATCAAAACCGTCTGTGGTAATTTTATTAGTTAATGTGTTTATTGCGGTAATAGTATGAATATTTGTTTCTGTGCTATAAAATTTGAAACTATATCCTACTGCTAATCCTACAGTCGAATTAAGTGTTAGTGTAGAAATTAGGAAAGGGCTACCAGAACCTTCCCATGAACTAAAAGTTCTTGATTCTGTAACTGTACTATTTGTTAATGCTATAGATTTTACACCATCAATCAAAAGTCGATTGTATGGCGAATAAGTTATAGACGAAGATGATGATGAACTCTGCGTCTGAATGGTTAATTCTTTAGTGGTTAAATTGTTTACAACGCCGTTATCGGTAATTAGACCTAATGGAGTAAAATTTCCAGAATTGTCTGGAGTAATGTCAAATCCGTTTACTACTAGGCTAGTAACAGTGGCTGGTCCTGCAACATTTAAATCTGTTAGGGTGTTAAAAGAAGTTACTTGGGCAACAGGATCTCTTTGAAGATCTTCGATTTCATTGGCAAGAGCCTGCATACCATTTTTAATGGTTGTGTAATTATCACGAAATCCCTGGGTATCGTTGTCTACTCCTGATACGGGAAATAGAACATTAATATCGTCAATAAACTGCGTTGCTGTGCTTGCCATCTCAAATCCTTATTATTTGTATATTTATAACGACAATTCTTGCCCATCTTCAGTTAGAATAATCTCGTCATCCTCTGTAGCAATATAGAAACCTGCATCTGTGCTGTCGCTACCAAATACAAGATACTTTGTACCCTCAAAATCTAAAGTATTTTCAATGGCGATTCTATCGACATCGAAGTCAATTAGTTTAAAATCAAACCCAGATCTTTTTATACTACTGATGATTTTACCACTTTCGTTGGGTTTTGTGTAACATAGCACACAGGCTTTAACAAACCCTAGCGGAACACCAGTGTCTTCTTGAAGTGTCTGCATAAATCTAGGTCTATAGTCGTCGTCTACTCCGATGGGTGTTCCGTTACTAATTTCTATAGATCGTAAAGCATATTGTTCATTTAACACGCTGTCTGGATAATATGTAACTGTTTCGCCATTAACAATTTGAGTAAATGATCGGGCAACACTTATTTTATTTCCAATCATTTGATCATCAACAATATCTATGTAAACAACGTCGTAGAGATGATTACCGTTACTGTCTACGGCAATGGCACTTTTTACATCACCAAAATAATATCTTCTGCGTTTGAAATATTCGCTCAATGCAGGAACATATTTGTCCAAGTCAATTTTTTGAAGACCATACTCGATTGTCATCTTTACTTGATTTTGAACACCAAAGTATGGATCGTCGGATCTATACAATAGCGATGGATCAAAAACTGTAAAGTCTTCAACTAGACTTCTAAAATACAATCTCTGTTCTCTTGAAAGCAAGGGCTTAACATAAATGCTAGTGTATGGTGTTAATGTATTTTCTTGAATAAAGATTGTAAAATCTTTGCTTACAGCGGAAAGTAGATAACTGTCTCTAGCAGTAATATTAAATGTGTATGATCTATCAAATGTTAACTGGCCACCATCGAAGGTAGTTTTATTGTATCCGTATAGTTGTGCATCAAAATTAAGTTGTATTCCGACAGGAATTTTACCAGTAATGTTTCCAGTTGGTGTTAGAGTAAGTCCTGGAGGTAATCTTCCACCTGTTAAGTTATAAGTAATATCTAAATTTTGTGCAGTATGTTCTGCTTTAACAGCAAGCTCACTAACATGTCCTGGTCTGATGCTACCTAAAATTGTATCACTGATAAAATTAATAGTAGTTTCAATATCACCTTTTAATGTTAAATTAAAAATGTGATTGTTTGAAACGGTCTCACCTGTTTCCTGATCAGTCTTAGTAATTCTAACTGTGAATCTATAATTTAAACTGTAGGCAGGTTGGTATGGTAGTCGACCGTAAATAAGTCCTTGTTCAGGATCTAACTCAAGACCTTGTGGTTTTGTACTTAGACTTCCTACAAACAATGTTGTACCATCGGGTATAGTATTTTCTAATTTATAATCAATAAATCCTACTGCATTTGCACCGACGTCGGTAAATGTATTAGGAATATCTGTGCAAACATAATACCTGTTGTTAGACAATACTTTGTACATGTCGCCCGGAGTATTGGTTAACGGAAAATCATTTGAAGTTAATAATTCTCCTTTATATTTTGTAACTAGTCCTAGAGATAATTTATAGCCATTTGAACCATATTGTTCAACTTTGTTAATTCTATAAATTCTTTCAGAGCTATTTGTAACATAGGTATTCAATTGTAGACTCATGCCTACAAAAGGAACGCCTACTGTTTGTCTTACAATAATGTAAGTCTGATTAACTAAATTTGAAACAGGAAGTCCAATTTCATTTACTTCTGAATTTGATATGAATCTTATTTCGGGATTTACTTTTATTATATCCCAATCAAAATTCACTGGACCCACAAAAGGATAAGGGTCGTAGGCATTTAAATTAATAACTTGATTATTGTTTGCTCTTAGTGTTCCTAGATTGCTAGGATTAGGCAATATACTACTATCAGCACCTAACCAAATTGGTGGAATTAGATAACCTATGTTTGCTAGATAGTTTGTAGTGTCGTCGGTAATTTGTGTAGTGTCTGTTCTAAAAGTATTAGGATCTTCTACTCTGATTCTAAATTTTCTTCTAGTAACACTAATTCCGTCTGTAACTGTAACCCAAAATTGATAAATTTTTGTAATACTTACTAGTCGACCACCAACAACATTGTTAATAATTAATGCATGGTCATAAGGATATACATCATAGTATTCATTGTCATAACCACCTGTCTTACTTGCTAGATAATCAATAGCAAGTTGATCGTTGACATAACCGTTAATAATTCCTGTATCTTGATTTAATTTTAGTCCAGGGGGTAATTGCCCATCGTTTTCGGCAATATAAAATCGCAGACTTTGACCTTCTGGTAAACCAACAACAGTAGCTTGTAAGCGATAATCTACTCTATTTTTGTTTAGACAATACGGTTCTAAATTTGGACCTACTTGTAGATAACCCTCTGGGGTATCCCAAACAGGATCAACAGGACCTGCTATTGTTAAAGAAAATGTTCTGTCAGAGGATCCCGAAGAATTTTTAGCTCTAACTACAAATTCGTAGACAACATTGTTTCCAATATAAAATGGAGTTCCATAAATGTTTCCGTTAGTTTGGTTAATAGTTAGGCCTCTGGGAAGTTCACCGCTTATTAAAGAATAAGTGATTCCAGTACCGATAGCCTCAAGATTAATATCCTGAGTTGCTGATTGTTGATAAACCCCAAGATCTCCTTCTGGGGTTATCCAAACTGGTGCAGTCATTATAATCTTCCTACGGCTACTTCAATAATACCAACTTCGGTACTATGGTAATCCTCTAATGCTTTACCTATTACAGTTCCCATCTTAGGATCGTTGTTTGATCTTGCAACACCCGGAATGTGGCTAGTTGTCATCATGTCGCCTTTTCTAACATAGCCAATGACCTTACATGGTACACGACCTTGTAGAGCAATATCAACACCTTCAATTGATGTGTTCATGTTGTAAGCAGGATTTGTAGAAACAACGCCTGCTACTCTTCGATCATCTGGAATAGTAGATATAGTAACTTCTTTTTCACCGCCAAATATTAGAACAGTTCCGGGTTCGTATTGAGCGTCACTTGAATAACGTTCTGCCAAGTCGGCGTATGTTGCTTGGAAACTTGCACCAGATGCTAGTGTCCAAGATCCCTCAACTGTTGCACCGGCATTAGCAGTTAAGAACTCTAATGTAGCTCTGTTAAAGGTAACATCATTACCTGTACCAATGCTTTGTGGTAGACTTAGAGTTACACCGCCAGTGGCCGCCGACACAGTTATTTGGTTAGCAGTACCAGTTAATGATGTAACACCGGTGTTAGTAACAGTTAGGTTTGGAGCACTTCCGCTAATCGAAATTGCTGTTCCTGCTGTTAGGGCAGTTAATACACGATTTCCGTTATCTGTGACGTTGCCACTGAAATTACCT
>JACCDO011953041.1_pt1 | contig 12087 bp, 9 predicted proteins | sample 7446101 | NCBI WGS metagenome assembly JACCDO01 (sample SAMN15323440, study PRJNA562643) | freshwater metagenome | isolation source: river surface water | place: USA:Blue River Watershed | collected 2017-08-16 | reverse complement strand
ATATTATGAGAGTTTGCGATATGAAGATGCTATGACAGAGTATAAGAATGCGCTAGTTATTGAACCGGATTATCTTCCCGTTTTAATGAATCTAGGAAATTTGTATCGTGAAATTGGATTATTTTCGGAATCAATCAATGAGCTGAAGAAAGCTTACAATATTAATCCGGAATACTACAAGACATCGTACAATCTGGGGACCACGTATTACCATATGAATGACTATGACAAAGCCATTGAATACTATTCTAATGCACTAAAATTAGAACCAAATCATGCAAATTCTCATTACAATTTAGCAATTATATACCAAGAAACAGGGCAGTTAATGAAAGCATTGCATAGTTATCGCACTGTTCTGACCATAGATCCATTTCACATAGAATCGCGATTGAATTATTGTAATATTTTATTGGCAATTAATGACGAACAATGTGAACTGTGTTACCAGCAAGTGCTATCTATCGATCCTAATTACGTCAAAGGAATCATTAATCTGGCCTCGTATTACCAGCAACAAAGCCCTAATGGACAAGTTAATACACAAGCATTAGAGCTTTATAAGAGGGCGTATGAGTTGGACAAAACAAATATTATGGCAGTAACAGCATTGCAGACCCTGCAGCAGCAGCAACAAACAACTTCATTGGACAACCGATACATCACTGAACTCTTCGACAGTTACTCGTATATTTTTGAGACTTCATTAGTGGCTAATTTAAACTATCAATCGCACATTCACGTGGTTGCTGCAATAGAAAAATACTGGCAGAAGAAAGAGAAGGAGGAAGTCGTTCACATGGTCGATTTGGGGGCGGGAACTGGATTAGTGTGCCCATTAATCAAGGAAAAAATACATAATTTACACGTTGTGGGTGTAGATTTGTCGAGTAAAATGCTGCAACAAGCAAGAGGAAAGAATTGCTACAACGAGCTAGTAGTCAACGATATTGACAGCTATCTAACCCGCCAAGAGGAGTCCCGCAAGTTCGATATCATAGCGGCTACTGACGTATTCGTCTATTTTGGTAATTTAGAAAATGCATTAGTGAATATGCGTAATAGACTGAACAGTAACGGTATCATCGTATTCACCGTTGAGGAGTACGCGGGTGCTGACGCGTCGTACACCCTTCAGACAACCGGGAGATTCGCTCATCGCAAAGATTATATCGAAGACATTGTTAACCAACAAAATATGAATTTACTTACGTTGGACAGAGTCGTATTGCGAATGGACCGCGGTGAGCCCATCAACGGATTACTAGCCGTTTGTAAGATTTGAATAATTTATTGAACATAATTTAAATACAGCAAAGTTTCATTACACATTATACCCATATAACCATCGCCACCAGCGCAATTAGGATCAGCGCCAGCACTACAATAGTCCAGATTTGACAGCCATCTTTGGTGTTCAGCAACTTCCCCAATGCTTCTTGCACACTCGCCATATTACTCGATGCATCCTCCATGTCTTTATCTAGATCATCTAGCATTTTGTCTTGCTCTTTCAATTCTTGATTGATGTCTTTGCCGATATTCCCTAATCTATCTACTGACTTACCCAGTGACTCGAGCTGATCGTCTTGTTGGTCTATCATTTGCATTGTTTGCACCCGTTGATCCGTAATGAATTGATCGTTTTCTTTCTTTATTTTCTTCTGCGTTTCACTCATATTATTTGTTGAACCTTTTCCTTTGCTGGCATTTCCTCCTTTGCCACTTCCTTTGACACCGTCATTACCTCCTGCAGCCTTTTCACCTTGCCCTAACTTTTCTTTAATATCAGCTGCTTCCATGCCAGATTTCACTTTACGCATAAAATTTTGCATATCTGTGAGTGAGTGAGTGAGTGAGTGAGTACGTAAGTCAGTGAGTGAGTGCGTGAGTGAGTGTGTGAGTGAAAGAGTAAGTAAGTCAGTGAGTGATTACCTTCAATGGTTTTTTTTCTTCCGGTCAAGTCGGAATCTTTGATTGCTGGATACTTAAATCTATTCAACTCTACATTCTCTACTGCTTCAACCAGATCTTTCACACTTCGTTCGCCAATTCTAACTAACTTTGTCAAGTCGCGTCGCACTTCTTTAAATTCTGAACTTGTTTTGGTATCAACTGTCTTGGCTAACGATGAAAATTCTTTGTATTTTGCTTTGATATTATTTAATTCTCCTTTTGTTCTGTCGCGGATTGTAAAGAAGGGATCATCGGCAGGATTTGTCAATACAGGCGCGTTACTGTTGGTGGTGCTAGCGCTTCCACTATACCCAGTTGCCTTGGGGACATTGGTATATGGATTCTGAGGCTTCGTGCCACTCCCTGGAATTGCTGGTGCACTAGTTGATTTCGCCACTTCTTTTACCTATTGATATGTAAGTAAGTAGGTAAGTAAGTAAATGAGTACGTGAGTAAATGAGTAAATGAGTAAGTGAGTAAATGAGTAAATGAGTGAGTATTTAAAGATCTAAGTGAGTAAGCTAACGAAAGCAACGGCGCGATCGAGGTACCTTGACTTGGGTCGATGTAACAGATGCATTATTAAAACTACTCAATGCAGCATTTAATGCATTTTTTTCATTATTATTTTTATTTGCACTCATGGCTTCTATGGATAACTAACTACCGCAGTTCACTGGGACTCGGTTTCACGGCTAAATAAAACGCAAAAAGGCTTCAATGCATCAAATGTCACTATTAATTATTTTTTTATTACTGTTTTCCTCCAAATTTGGTTCCTGTTTAGGGCGAGTATGCATAGACCTTTAAGAAAATATCCAAGAAGAAACAGAGAATTTTAACTAAGTCGAGAATAAACAGAGACAAACATTGAAGTGCAGAAGAAGAAGGAAGTGAAATACAAAATTCAAAGGGAGAGAAAAAAAGAGACAGAGAATAGCGAAAATGAGATGACGTGGCCTTTATGTATACAGACGACGCCCTGCTAAAGCAAGCTGCAAACAGTGTCCACAAGACAGGAAAGAAACAGGGTACCGGCACTGCGCGGCCCTAGTCAATTTTTGTTCCAGTAATAAGCCTCTCAGAGTGCGAAGGAAACCATGTCGATGACCGCGTCAATGAACAAGTTGATGGCCTCATCGATGACTAGCTTGAAGTGGAAGCCGTTGGGGACAAATGCAATTAGTTTGATGCATTCAATAATGAACATGTTTCATGGTAAAACACAATCGAACCACACCATAACGCGGTTGTTACCGCATCCGATGCAGGCAATTAGGGAGAAATTGTACCAGCCAAATCTATTAGTTCTTAGCGCTAGGTACACACTCACTGATACTCACACACTATTTCATTTATTCTTTACGTTTTATTTTATCTTCCGCACACACTCACTGACTCTCTCACCAGTGCCGTATCAAACAATAGTCTTGTGACGAATCAAAATAGTGATAAAATTTTAGAAAATTCCATTTACTTAAGTAGTACAATGAAGAAACGGCGCACAAAGATGAACAAACACAAGCTGAAGAAGCGCAGGAAGCTGTTAAAGATGAACACCAAGGCGTCGCGCGAAGCGTAGTGCACGCGCAGCGAGTCTTTGTACACTTCTGTATTTATCACCAATCAATCTTTTCATCAATCAATCTTTTCATCAATCATTTTCATCAATCAATCATTTTCTTCATCAATCAACCTTTTCATCAATCTATTCTATGATCAATTTCTCTTGATGAAAAAATTATCTTAATCAATTAATTTGTTTATAGTTACATTTTTTCTTTTTGTTACATTAATATAATATTTGACTGATGAGGTGGCTGATGCGCTTACTTGTGCGGCGAGTTGGTCAAGGCTAGAACCTGTCTCGACTGGGTCTTTTCGATGCGTTTTTGGGCTTTTTCTGCGTCTTGACGCTCGTAAAATTCAGGATATAACGCCATGCCTAATGCGCGAGTGAGTGAGTGAGTGAGTCAGGGAGTGAACAAGTGAGAGAGTGAATTAGTGAGTGAATAAATGAGTGAATAAATGAGAGAGTGAACGACAGTACATTTCTTAATAATATCATTGCGCTTTGCCTCTTCTTCCCACTGTAAATGATTGTAAGCGGGTGGTACTTCTTGAATTCTTTTCAATAATCTTTGGTTTTCTTCTGTTATTTTTTGCATTTCTAATCTTTTCTTAGTTAAATTTAATTTCTTTTTAAATTGTGCTATTGAATAGGAAATAAGAGGTGGCTAGAGAGTTGATGGATGAAAAGAAGATACCGTGGAATTCTACAGATTTGTGTATTTCATTATCGATTGTCTTTTGTTGCACCACTTTCGCTAGCCTTTCTAGCAGCAACTTATTGTCGAATTCAATTGCAGCAAATTCACGACGCTAGTGAGTAAGAAAGTAACTAATTAAGCAAATGAGTTAATTAATAATTGAAAAGTACCTTATCTTGCTCCCGTTTATTCGAGAAAGGATGTTCGCGAGGAGGACCACACTCAACTGTTGGCTTCATGTTTTTTAATCGCTCTAAGTGTTGCTCATAATTCAGCTTCGCGTAACCACGACGTTCAGGGCGGACTCGCGACATTTCTTACTAACTCACTCAAATACTCACTAATCACTCACTACTCACTCAATAACTCACTCAATTTACCCCACTATCACTCGCTCACTTTTATAACGACATGGTGCCGCCGGTATGGATATGGAAGGGCCGGGAATTGTTCGTCTCGATAGTCGGTTTTAAGCTGCAATTTCAGTCCAACGAAGCCGCTACTGCGCTGCATGTGGGCTTCTTCCGGCTACATTTTGAATTTTAACTTTTGAATTTTGTTAGTTAATTAATTTTGAATTTAATCATTGATGATTTCAAACATGTGGATGTGTTAAATGGCTAGTTGGTGGTCGACTAGGCGCATCAAGATATCCGATGGAAAGAAATAATATTCTCAATTAGATTCTCCATTAGAATCTCTAATTATGCCGTTGAAATTTTCGTGAAAATGGTACCGGTACCAGAATTTAGGAAAAAATCGACGAGACCCAAAATAACAAGAAAAGAATGATTTACGACGCGGAAAGGCGCTGCTATGTCGACACGGAGACGAATACAGTCATCCCGCTGGAAGACGGCGACGAGCTGCCATTGGCGGCACTAACAGCGACAACAACAAATGCCAATCGAGCATATGCCGCACCGACTAATTTCACACCGCGAGGAACAGTTGCTGCGTCGCCGCAAAGGGCAGTAACGGTGGCCGCGATGGCTACACCGCGTCATACAGAGGAAGACGACCGGAAATTGGCATTGCAATTGCAGTTACAGGATTTAAATCAAACGGCAGATGAAATAGAAACAGGATTGTACGCGACACCTGTTGGTACCTATGTTTCTCCTCCGCACAATCCTATCGTTGCTGGTGTGCCCAGGGGGTTTAATACTGTGTTTGCATCATCTGGGAATGGCTCATATGCACCAGTGTCTCTTAACAGTGCGTATGTACCAGTTTCTGGTAATTCAAATCAAAGTGTAAATAATTTACCGCCACCTCCACCTACTAATAACAATAACAATAATAATAACAACAATAACAGTACTAGTATTTTAACCTCATTATCACCATCTAATTTACTCAAGACTCTTCGGGGTAAAGATTCCAATGAAGAAACCATAACATCCGTTGAACGAGATTTAGTGTCTATCCATCGCAGTACAGGCATTGATGCAATACAAAGTAACAATCAACACGACAATGACTGGATGTTTGCCAAGACTTTGCAGGCATTTGAATTCGAGAATGCTAATGACTTCATCAATTCTCGGGAATTCAATCAGAAAGAGTACAGAGCATCAAGTTGTAGACGTCAAATATTTACTGTTTCAACATTAATATGTTTTATCCAAATTATTCTTCTGATCGTCATGATACAAGAGGATGGATATGCCCCTAGTAGTGAAAATCCCATGGTAGGACCTCCTGTTACAACATTAGTTAGGTTTGGTGCCAAAGAGGCTGCATTGATGCTCTATAAACGAGAATGGTGGCGATTACTGTCCCCTATTATGCTTCATGCTGGTATATTTCATTTGCTATCCAATGTGTTTATACAGATACGAATAGGCGCCTATCTGAACATTGTTTATGGCAACGCGAAGTGGCTGATTATATATTTGTTAGCTGGAATATTCGGGAATATGATGAGTTTATGCTTCTTGCCCGAGTCAGTTGGTGTAGGTAGCTCTGGTGCTGTCCTCGGTATGCTTACCTCATGGGTCGTTTGGATATTATTTCGTTGGAACAAAATCCCTCCGGAATGCCAGGGGCAACGTAACTGTCAGCTGCTGGTGGTCATAGTATCCGTAGCTATCACATTAGGCATGTCTTTCTCTGATTACGTTGATTGGGGCGCACATTTTGGTGGTGCTTTTCAAGGTTTATTCCTGGCATTATTCTTTCTAAGCGAAGAGCTCGATCACCCCAAGAACAGGCTGTACATGCGCATCGTGTCTCTCTCGGTGATAGTCGGCACGTACATCGCCGCGATTGTATATATGGCTCAATACTTGCATGTTGATAGATCGAGTTTAGAATATTGGGCACAAAATGATGATTTCCACGGCCATTAAGTCATGCGAGAGAAATGTAGTGTATGAAATAATATACATTTGTAAAAATAAAGAAGTAACGGTCGATTACGACATTAATAAGTTGGAATTAATGTGAAATATTTTTGCACTGTGATCATCGGACATGCTGATGACCAAGTCAGTCGGGTTGACGCGCCCTTCACTGCCGGTGAATATAGACTGGGGAAATGGTACCATCTCGATGCAAGTAACCAGGTCGCGATGACCAGTTAGTTGTAGCACGAGTGTGCCAGTGCGACTGTCCCAGATACGAATAAACGTATCTAATGCGGCGGTGATGACTAATGGTGCGGTAGAGTGCCATTTCAACGAGACGACTGATCCCCCATGCGCACATATACACCTACAAGCGCCAGTATTCATATCCCAAACCTTCATTGTATTATCTAATCCTCCTGATGCAACCCAGTGTAAGTCTTTACTTGAAAATCCAATACACTCCACTGATAATTTCGTTTCCGTTTCTTCTTCTGTCATTTTGTCTTCGGTCTTGGTGCCGTCGCTATGATGAATAAACGTTTGCAATAATCGCTTCCCGCTTAATTGATATAGTTTCATTGTACCGTCAATTGAACCTAGTAATAAAAAAGAATAAGTTGGTCCGAAAATGCATGAGTCATTGCCATATATCAGAGTATTGTCATATTCATACTTGAGTCATTAGTCTAACATGTGTATATTTAATATGGGTTATCATCACTTATATGGGTAACGGTTACAATACTTACCTGTAAGTAGTAGGTCTTCATCGTATGACGCACTACATATAGTTGTCACCGTTGCTTCATGACCGTTATATCCATCGAAAACATGTTTACATTGACCAGTTTTAGGTCCCCAAATTCTTATTGTGCCATCCTCGCCTCCACTACATACTGTTTTCCCGTCAGAAGTAAAGCATCCACAAGTTACTCCTCCATCATGGCCAGCGAATACTTGAACACATTGACCACCTTGAGTTAGCCACATCCATATTGTGCCGTCGCTACTACCAGCAATAATAGCGTTGCCTTTTTGGTGCCAAGTAGCCCATTCTATATCTTCAGGACCCTCTAGAGTTAATATACATTCACCATTACTTGTGGTCCATACTTTAATAGTACCATCATAAGAACCAGACATGACTAAAGTCCCATCAAAATTAAATCCAACTGCAGTCACAGTATCAGTGTGACCACTTAGTTCTTTCACTGTTGATTGATCCACACTTTGACTAATTGGATCATATGTCCATAAAAATGATTTATCATCACCACCACCAGTAATTATCATCCCATTAACTTGATTTATAGCAGCACAATATACACTATCTCTATGACCTTTAAACGTATAAGCACTCATATCTTCTACCTCTTCAAGAATTGGTTGAAGATTGCTGCCCGCAGCATCCTCGTCCTCCATACCATCATCATCGCCAGTGACATCAGTCCACACTGTTGACGCATCATCGTCATCACCACCTACCTCGTCTTCGTCCATCGGGGCATCCTCAGACACAATCACCTCCTCCAACACTTCATCACCCGCGTCGTACTTGGGCTGTGTTCCACTCATCGCTCCTAGCCTCACTTCTATAGCCTCTTCCACCAAATTCCCTTTTCCCCATCCGTGGTGGATTTCTAGGTATTGTTGAAGAAAGAGAAAATAGGATGAAAATAGTGAGTTAAGTAGACTGAATTACAACAAATAGTGGTTTTTATAGCATATCGTTGATTGAACGAGAAAGAGATTCGAGATGAAGGCACGTAAACCCCTAAAATGCTTTCTTAGTTAGATACATGATCAATTAATGACCAAAACCCATCGTGTCGCAGTCGCACAAGAGTGTAATCTATGTCACCAGATCATGTTGACAAATTTACTATCGAAATATGGAAAATAACGGCTAGAAAAATTGGTTCATGCCATACACGTGGAATATGTGCCTCCAGTCCATCGCTTTCATCGCTTACATTATACACCTTTGTGCACATTAGCTATGACGGCTTTCTTCATACATTTTGTTAAATATACGATCTTATCTATTAGATAAATCACGCGGCATCCAATCGACCGGTACTCAATACCGGTAAACAATTTCAATCAAGAAAATGGACTCATTTTAGGTTTGCCGTTAAAAAGTTCCAAAAATTTTGAATATGGAAAAGTTTCGCGGTCAAAGAAAGGAGCGAATCCAGTCGTCGCTGGATGACATCGACAACCTGCTGGGCACTCTGCTAGTGCTCAACATGTTCACTTTCGGGTATTGCATTAGTTTTCTATGCAGTGTTGATTACGATACGCTTTATTCAATTGATTTAAGATTTTTTACTGATTGGTCAGACTTTTCTTCGAGTTTCTTTGGTCAACCAGAAGGCACAGTCGTCCTCTTAAGCGCATTATTATCATTTCGGTTATGGCAATCATTTATACTTGTGGCAGTCAGTCTTGCGATTACCGTTGCAACAATTCTTGGTTTTGACTCAAGTAAATGCAGAGAAAATGAAGAATATTTTAAAAACTGGGAAAAGGTTTTTCGGTACATAATTTTAATTGCATTTATTCTTTTTTTGGTCGGATCGATGTACTTATTCGCTGCAACAGCTATATTCAGCTATGGGGCAAACCCAAAATATTGCACCGGGGGAAGTACGATATATTCGATTTATGCCAAATTGGATCAAGTGTACAATGCCACAAGTGGCACTCTTATTCAAGGGTGTGTTGAGGAGAATCTGCGGGGGGTGGGAGATTATATAACATACCTATCTGTTGTCATTCCATTGCTACTCGTATCTTTGTTCCTACTCAGCATATATCTTCCGCAAATAATGAAGTTTTGCGGCAGCAAAGTGCAGATTGACTCTACCGGGGAAGACAAGGATAACGAGGTGGTGTCAGACACTGGAAGAAGTGTCGACGAAGCCAGTAAACAGAAGGGTGTGGACGAAATTTACTGATTAACTGATTGATTAGCCGAAGATAATGCTTTCGGCATTAATAACTAACCCAATTTGATGTAATATTGTAGTTCGCATCTTGTATTCTCGTTGTAAATATATACATGCACCTATTCACTCTCTAGGACTGATGTATACCATCGAGGTGGTAAGCAAATCCTATTCCCGGAATCTAGGAAAATAACCAAACGAAAATAGACGAAGCAGAAAAAAAAATCTAATTAAATTTATCATTATAAGGTTACTTTGGCGCTTGCGTACGTGGCCTCCAACTCGCTCATACTCGACTTGAGTAAGTCTTGGAAGCCGTTGGTGACGATGATATCAATGCATTGAGTTAAAAAAGAGTTTACATCGAGAAATTCCTTGACACCTGGCACGGGAATGGAGTCGATGAACGCTTGCACTGGCTGCAGCAAGTCAAGACCAGGCTTGATCACCTCCTCTTTAATCTTGTCGCCAATCAAATAATTAAAAATATCTAAAATGGCCTGCTTGGATACAATCATCACGTCATGGACTAGCTGCTGCATAACCAACGCAAAAGCGGCTTTTTTATCAGCTGCATTCTTTAATGTAACGCCTAGTGTGTAGACAGCGCGTTGTGCTACTTCAAAGACGTAATCATGAATGATGTTAGATATTGCTTGCATCGCTGATGCTGATGCGATTGTACTAATCAAATCGTTATCATCGGCTACCGCCCACGATAGACTACGAGCAATAGAAATCGGACCGTCACTCAGTAGCCACAACTCAAAGTCGAAGAACCGCTTAACAGTCGCATCAATTTTGTCGTCATTGAAGTCTTTACTCGTTAATTTTTTGTGTGCAAATGCTGAGAAATTCTCAATAACTGCTACAAAAATTGCAGATATTGGTTTAAGCGCCTTTGAAGCAACTGGTTGGCACAAGGTTCCAATCAATTTACCAACGATTGGAGTGGAAAAGGTTTGCACGTTGGATGTTACTTGATCACGAGCCTTCAATTCTTGCTCCAGAATTGGATCTAAAAGTCGCTCTACTGACGACTTGATTTGACCTTTTACTGTTTTCAACGCGGTTACGCTGGCCTTCCATCCCGCGGTACATGCCGCCCTCACGATTGTCACAGTAGTAGAGAAAATAGTATCTCTGATTTTATCTTTCATAGATGTTTCGGGTAAACTATCCACAATTTTTTGTAGAACTCGGTCATAAATAACCTGGCACACGAACTCGCACAATCTTTCGGATTCAGATCCACAATAATACGCAGAAGTGTAGTATCCTAGCTTTTGTTGGCAATGTACCAAGACATTATCAAACGCATCAGCTATACCAGAATCACTATCACGCTCGTAGTCAGCTTTATACGTTGCATTGTTGAACACCTTATTGAGTTGAGTGAGTGAGTGAGTGAGTAAGTAAGTAAGTGAATTAATGAATGAATAAGCGAGTGAGTGGGCGAGTACTTTTTTCCATTCAGAAACTTCAGTTGCATTTTCAAATAGTAGGTACCAAGTTCGTTTTGGAACGATACTCCACGTTGATGATGTTAGTTTCAGTCCAAATTTCCCGATATTGGCAGTTTCATCCTTGTCAAAGTCAGAGCATGAATAACCAGCACAATTGATAGAGCCTTTAGAGCGAGTAATTGAGTGAGAATTGAGTGAGTAAGCGATAAAGCAAGGACTGAATACTACTTACCTTTTACTTTACCATCTTTTTTGTCGTAATAATCAATTCTATAATTATCTGCCGCATTCAAAGCGACTAGATGACGCGATTTCAGTCCTTTGTTGATATCGCCTCTCTTCTGACAAGGTCCTTCTTTGATTGGTGCAGATGGCACCTCGTATGGTAACAATTGCATTTCATCTTTCCATGTTTTCAATTCCATTTTCGATTCCTTCACTTCATTAAACAACTGCAAGCTATATGAAACAGGGAAATACGTTCTAAACTCGTGTAACACCGTCTCCATGATGTCATTAATCTCTTTTTGATTTTCTTCGCTAATTGGATTCGATAAACTCGATATTCCAAGCGCATCTAAGCCGGGCACGTTGACGCCCAATTGTGAAAGCTCCTGTCCCATCTCGACCACGTGCGACTTCAACCACAGAGTTATTCCAAGACAAATTTATTGTCTTTTTTGATATATCTTTCCGGTTTTTTATTTCTTCAAGTTGGTACGGTACCACGGCCCTCTAGACCGGTGGATGAAAATGAATCAATTAAATAAGACGAAGTGCGCAAGCGTAATTCCTTAGTCATACAGATGCGGGTCAAGGCGGGCGCGCTATTGCATCACCAGTTTCGACAGCAATAAAAGAGAGCTTTCGTGCTCTTCGGCGATTGCTTTTTCCAAATCGGTTATCCGTTTTTGTAGCCCAGTTACTTGGTCCGCATTACTCCTCTCTAACTGCTGTATCTTCGTGGCCAATAATAAGATTGTTTCGTGATCACCTTTGGTTTGGTTATTTTTTGTTATTAACTCCGCTTCTAACGCTACTACCCGCTCTTGCATGATATCCATACGTGCAATCAGATGATGCAACTGTT
>JACCDO010612213.1_pt1 | contig 12087 bp, 10 predicted proteins | sample 7446101 | NCBI WGS metagenome assembly JACCDO01 (sample SAMN15323440, study PRJNA562643) | freshwater metagenome | isolation source: river surface water | place: USA:Blue River Watershed | collected 2017-08-16 | reverse complement strand
GAAAGTCTGGAACATAAACTGTTTGTTTTCCTGTCAACGGATCTCTATAAGGAATTTTGATAGATTCACTAGCCCATTGTTGTATGCTTGGATTATTATCACACATTCGCATGACTGCAAGTTCCCAACTACTTCTATACATAGGAACTCCAAGACCTATATATTTTTCGGGATTCTTACATTTAAAAGGTCCCTTAGCAAACTTTAAACTCAAGGCAAAATCTCTCTTTGTACTTCAGGCTGGGTAGAATAGGTCGCAGTCAAACCGAGGAAGCTAGTTTTAAATCTATTAAAGTTTAGAATTTCAGTTACTAATAAATTAAGTTCTACTTCGTTCAGACCTTTAAGATTATCTAACACGTCAAAAGGATTGTAACCATCAATATCTGCTTGATAAAACATAACACTTGCTATAATTTCTGCCGACTCAATCGAAAATCCTCTACTTTCAAAATAACCTTTCATTGCATCGTAGGCAGCGGCATTAACCGGCAATCCGCCTTCGTAAAAATTTGCCAGTGCAACTTGAGTAGAATTAGAACTTGAAATATTTTTTATTATTGGAATATTATTATATCTATTTGCCATTATTGATTTCCTCTCGACTCTATTTCTACTCTAAGCCTATTGATATTATCTTGAAGAGCTCGAGCATTATCGGCTCTGTTCCACGGAGTTTCATATCCTTTAGCGGTATATTCTTTATAAACTTGGTCGGCGGCATCGAGTCCACCTTTGGCGCTAGAGGCTCGAAATTTAGAAAGAAACTCTTTGTCAAGAGGTGCTTGATCTATTTCTTGTTGTTGAACTCTAGCCAGTGAAGATTCTAATCCGGCAATAGCATCAGGCAAATCTTCATTTGAAAGTTTTGCTATTGATTCTTCACTGTATGTATTGTTTCTTACTAGGGCCTCGGCATAGCGCAGTTGGTCAAGTTGTTGAGTTGCGGTTAACGGGCCGGGATCACTTGAAATCTTAACAACATCACCTGGCTCAGCTGTTGGCTGATTTGGTTTAAAATTTGACCCAACTAATAGTGTTCCAGTCTTTGGTCCAAATCCCAAAGAACTTCCTAATGAACCAAGTCCTCCGTTAATCATTCCAGTAAATCCGCCGCCTGCGCCTGATATTGCTCCTTGTAGTGCAGAATTAATAATTGATTTTCCTTCTGCCTTTAAACTTTCTCGTGTAATGTTTCTTGCGTTCTTTAAAAGGTTAGCGCCTTTAATACCAAGACCGATAGTTCCTAATACCGTGTCTCCCATGCCTTTATTCAATAATCTATCCGACGATCCAAAAATGTCTTCGACTCCAGAAATTATTCCACCGGGACCAAAAAGTGTGTTTGTTCCGCCGCCGGCAATACTTAATGGACTAGGAGTTACATCATAATGGAATGTTGCAAATCCACTCGGTTGATCTCTTCTAACTTTTCCTTCTCCGTAGAATACTGTTTCGTATGCTATTGTCATTTTGTTTGTAGCAAATTTACTTCCTTGAGTTTGATCTAGTTGATCGTGTTCCCAAGCAGTAATTAAAGGATTAACAATAATATAACTTGTAAATCTTTTTTGATTTAATTGATAGATTGTAATTGCGTTAAAGAAAGGTTTGCTTTGATTATTGTTTAAACCGTATGCGCCGGGTGTGCCTGGACGTCCGTCTGGACCACCGGGGTATGCCTCTACAGGCTCATACTTGTTATTTTTAAAAGCCGCAGGCTTGTTTGTTATTTCGTCTGTAACTCCGACCTTTTGTCCGTGCCACGTATCTCTATAATAATATCTAAAATAATTTACCCACAGACTGTTTGTAACGTTGCTTTGATCGTCGTGGAACTGAAAACTAATAGGTTGATAAGTTATTTTTGATTGTACATTAGTTTTACGATTATATTGATTTAATGTATCAACACTAATTTGAAATTTAGGAAGGTCACAAGATTTTACAAGCATACCTGCTTCGTAATCTCTTCGTTGATTCTTCCACATAACTTCAGATATTGCACTAGGCTCTATGGAGAATACAACATAATATATCCAACTTGTTTTTGGAGCCAATGCATAAGCATTGTCCAAATATAAACGACTAGCGTGTTGGAAATCACGCATAGTTCCTTGGTTAGTATAACCGGCGAGATAATCGACTATTGATGGCATGATAATATTTAGCTGTAAAAAAAGACCCGGTTTAATGCGGGTCTTTTTAAGTTGTTTAGACTACGTCTGATATAATACTGTTGATTAGCCAGTTGCTAATGTACCTAAGGTACGACCAACAGCTACACCAATTCCAATAGGATTGCCTGATACATCTGTTTGAATAGCGTTATCGTAGGCAATGGCTAAAGTAATATCCATTGGATCTGATGAGCTATAATCGCCCTGTTGATACTGAGCTTGTTTTAGATAGCAACCTAATAATTCAAATGTTTCTAACACGCTCGGTTCGTAAGCACCGTTACCGCCATCTAGGATTTCGATCTTAGTTGTAAACTTATAATCAATACCTGAACTAGCAGAACTTTGTTCAAAGAAATCAAATTGTTTCTGTAGTTGCTCACCAACTAACTTGCTAACAGCACCAGTAACATCATCACGTACAACAATGCTAACATCTTCCCAAGTATGCTTGCCAGCATACTTAACACGGCTGTTATAAACGTGTAGTTCTACCTGATCAAATGTTAAATTAGGACGACCTGCATTAACGACTTGTTTGGTCAATTCTGTAGTTGGTTTGCTTACACCAAAATTTTCAAATAGTACACGGAATCTGTACTTTAGTTTTGGCATCAACAAACCTTGGCTACTCGAACTCTGGCCTGGAGGTAGTGGTACTGATAATTTGCTTAAACTTGCAATAGCCATAATATATGTGCTCCTTGTTCCTTAATATTTACCATCCCATTATGCATTGGTTTGTAAGCCAAAGTTACCTGACTTAATCGCGCCAGTGTTTAGCAAGCGAACTGGAATGTAAATGAATTCGACTGCCTTAACAGGTTCAACTGCAATATCGATCCAAAGTTCGGAACGATCAATTCTTGCAGGAGTATTGTTACTTGTGTCGCATACAACAATAAAGTCATATAGGGCACGTTGACCAACTAACTCTAACAAGAAACTTTCAACTGCGTTCTTGGCTTCGTTACGTGTTAACTGATCATTTGGTTCGAACAAGAACGGACGAACTAAAACATCTAGTTGACGACGTAGATATGCTACTAAACGAGCTACATTAATTCTGTCTAATGAACTAGCTTGTCTAGCACGAGAGTAGTTACCAAAGTTTAAAATACCTGCACCGTTTAATGTTGCAATAGGATTAACTTTAACGTTTGCTAATACATCGCGTAATGATTGTGGCAATGAAGCTTGAGTAAACTCGCCTTCTTTGCTAACATAACCAACTGCGGTTGCATTGTCAACAATACCACGTCTAGCACCTGCAGGAGCAAACCACTGATAGCTCTTCTGGTCACTAGTAATAAATGTTCTTAGCATCATGTGGCTTGGTGGAACAACAATATAGTTGCCTAGATTGTCATTGGTGTAACCACTTGGGTAGAACATCGCAGTATATTCATCATATGTAACTGCGCCGTCTGGGCCATTGTCTAATGCACGAGCAACGTTGTTACCCCATGCAGTCAACGCTGTACCATTTGCTTCTAAGCGGAATGGTGTGTCAGCAATAACAAATGCTGTTTGTGCTCTGTCTGCATTTAGGCCTACTAAGTTTTGTGTTACTTCTGGATAACCTGGACATGCTATCAAGTTATAGATTAAAGTATCTGTATCACGAATAGCTTGGTTTGTGTCAATCTCTGCCTTTAATGCCGCAACAACAAATGAACGCTGTGCCTTTGGACCAAAAGCGCCAGAACCATCACCGTTGTTAGGACTTACTGTAATCCAACGATCTGGATTATAAGGAGTAGTTGCGTTAGAACCGTCCATTGGCTCATCATTAAACTGAGCATTCTGTCCGTTGTTTGCATAGATATCGATATGATTCTTTACAAACTTTTTAACGTTGTAACCGCTACGACGTGTATTCCATAGTCGTGTGCCACGTGGATAACCTTGTGGATCTGGACAATCTGGGTCTACATAGTTTGTAGCACGTAGAGATTGGATTGTTGATGCGGCTGTTGCTGAACCAGCTGTTGCCCAGCGAGCATCTGCAAATACCCAACCGTTTGGACTTGTTTGATCTGTCGGATCTTGTACTTCCCAACGTAGAGTTGTTCCGTTGTAAACATAGATATCTTTACCGTATCTATCCATGTCGCCACTCTTAATCCAAATATCACCGTTAACTAGGGCTGTACCATCGCTTTGTGCTGTTGGCTCGCTTACAGAAATAATTGGACCATTTGGATCTGACTGAGGGAATGCATTGGCATAACCTTGCCAAATTGTTCCGTTGTGATACATGATATCAACTTGATCAAATACTGAACTGTACCATAAAGTTCCGTCAGTAGGTTCAGTTGTTGGAGTAGACTTAGAAGAAGTATAAACTAGTGGTTCCCAGTTACTTGCTTTAAAGTCATAGCCGTCAACTTCTTTTGTTCCTGCTGGATAGAAGTTTTCTGTACCTGCCCATGCATCTGTGTTTGTATTGTAGGTATATGGAGTAAATCCTGCGGCAGATAGAATCGAACCTGGATCGTTAAATTTAATTTCTCCACCTAGCTTATGACTGATACTAATTGTACCGTCACCGTTAACTGTTGCAGAAACGTTTACTAGACCTGAACTGTTAATCTGTGTTGCTAATGCTTCAACAGTTGTTCCATTTAATGTAAATGTAACAGCATCGTCATAACCTGCCTGATTAGCTAAAGTTTCTTTAATAGATAATTGAGCACCGTTTGGAAGAACAGGAGCATTTGTTCCTGCTGTGCTTGTAATTGTTGTAGGAGCTACTGCGGCACGACGCTGAATTCTAAAGTCAGCAAACTTAGCAAAGTTTGTGCTGGTTGTTGCAGATCCATCTCCGTGGTTGAAGTTAGCTTCGACAAACAATGTACCTACAGCAATCTTTGTACCGCCAGTTTTGTCCATTGCATAAATCGCATCTTCTGCTGTTGTATAGATTGGACTTGCTACTTGATTAAACGACTGTGCTGTACCGCTGTACTGTTTAACTACCCAGCTTGCGCCTTCATTTGGACTTGTTGTTTTTACATAAACAGATCCTGTTGGCTTTGCAGTAAAGTCTGGATATTGTGTATGAGGTGCAACAGTTAGTTCAGGACCTGCATAAGTTCCTGCTGTAATTCCTAGAGCTGATAAAGAACCTGCTGTACCTGTAATTGTTATTTGACCTGGGTTAGCATCAACATACAATTCAAGTTTACCTTGACTGTTTGCCTTTGCACCAATACCACTGGTTCTTAATTGACTGTTAATGTCTTGAGCAATAGTTACTACTGTTGAAGCTGTGCTTACAACGATAGGATTGCTGTTAATTGACAACGAACCTGCGGCAGCTAAGAAGCTTGGGTTCGCAACAGTTCCGCTGACGGTTGGATGACTTGTCTGCCATGTTGTTGCTACAAAAGTAGAAACGTTGGCATTTGTTGCGAATGCTGTTTCGCCACTTGAGCCAACTTTTACCCACTTACCATCTGCGTTCTTATATTGAACTGCGTTGTTGTTACCTTTGTCTGTAGTAATTGCATAAGCACCTACTGCACCAAAACTTTCTTTTAGTGTTACACCATCACCGTTGGTTGTATAAAGAGTTGCGTTTGATGCATCGACTACTGTTGGAGATTTGTTAGTGAATGCGCCGGTGGCTTTATTCCATTCAAAAATACCAAATTTAGTGTTTGCGGTATCTAGCCAGTAACTTGCACTAGCTGGAGGACCTGCTGGTATAGTTGCTTTGGCTTCTAGTTGTGTTAGATCAATATCTGCACGTAGAACTAATGCTCTTGAACTTACACCTAACAGTGAGTATGCGGCTTGTAAACCGTACTCGTTTAATTCGCCCCCGTGAATTGGGTCGTTGTTAGAATCTCGATAAAACTTTGGTGTGCCAAAGGTGTCGGTCAAATCACGCTGACTGGTGATTGTCCATACTCGTCCTTTATAGGCACTAGTTGTACCAGGTGCTGTACCTGTACCTGCGGCATTTGCTTTGTTGGCGCCCGTAGCAACAACGACTAACGGAACTGTTCCCGGAGCCGCTGGAGTGTAGAAACTCTCATTAATAATGTTTACTGATACGCCTGGTGAATTTAATGTGGCCATTCTTTCCATCTCCCATACAATGGTTTTTATTAGCAGTATTTAGTGGATGTACCAGATTTCTGCGTGTTAAATACCTATGAAAAGGGCACGAAAAGGGCGGGTATGATTAGAAATCTATGTCAAAAATGCGGTCAAAGACCAGTTGCTGTGAATTATAAAAAAGAAAATAGAATTTTCTATAGGTCTACCTGCGATCATTGTGCAAGACACAGGCAACCTGGAAAGGCTAAGTGGGAATTAGCTGGATATAAGAAAAAAGAATCCTGTGACCGATGTTCGTATAGTAGCAAATATGCCGAACAGTTTAATGTCTATTATGTAGACGGGGATCCTAATAATTGCAGGTTTACTAATTTAAAAACTGTATGTGCTAACTGTCAGCGAATTTTGCACAAGCTCAAGCTACCATGGAAACGGGGCGATCTTCGACCAGATTTTTAACTTGATCATACAGGTCATCGATGCTACTGTCATTTTCTAGAATAGCATCAAATTCTGTTCCTACCCAAGCAGTTTCGCTAGTATGAATACCAAATCGTGCTAGTTCAATTTGCGCCGCCACATCGCCACTATTTGCCATAACTGCATAATTGTACCATTCGGGCAATTCTCCACGTTTTACCCAAACAACAATACCGCCTGCGGCTTTAATTGATTTAATTTCGTTAGGAAAACGGCAGTCTGAAATAACGATATCGTCTTGACTGTTGCGGAGTTTGTTTTCTACAGAAGCAATCCAGATATCGTCATGAAAACTTTTACGGCACACTTCTGTGCCCCAATATTGTAGGACCCAGCGAGGAGTAATATCCATGCCTAAACGATTTGACCACCATTCATCACGTTGTTCTCGCCACTCGCGAGCTTGTTTTGTACGGCCTTCGAGCAAAACTCGATCCCAACCGAACACAGCCGCAACTGCATCTTTTAAACTGCTGGCAAAACTTTCTCTGCGAAATTCGTGGAAATTTGTAAGATAGTCAGCAATAGTATCTTTACCACTGCCAATAAAACCGCATACGCCTATGATCATAGTACCCCCGTGAGATACTATAATTTACTATAATTGACTATAGTTGTCAATACTATTTGGATTTTTTGGGATTATTTCTTGGATTCCAGTTTGCAACAGGGCTTTGAGTATTAGTCGAATCAAGTTCTTTACTCATCAAGTCGCCTTTGTTTAAATCCGTATAAGCTGTTTTAGTTGCTTCGTAGGCACGTTTTAACATATCTGCTTCAACTTCACTGTAAGGATATGCCATCTTCCAACGACCTACAAAACTTTCAAAATCAACGTCTGGCATTGATTTACCGTCGGTGCAAGCAAGGGCTAAGCCCATGCGATACATTTTATAGTCTGAATTCCATTTTTCAGCATCACTAAATTTGTGTACACCTCTAGTAGGTTCTTGCTGGCGCTTAGACATTTTTCCTGCAGATACTTCTAAGATAAATTCTTTTGCTCTCATGTTAGCCCCTTACAAACCACATTGGTGTTTCGCCACTTATATAGTTCATTATATCCTGTTCTAATTTTTCGATCATAGCATTGCCTTCTGCTTTTAATGCTGTACCATTTAAACTTGTACCGCCTTGTGGCCCTGCTATCTGATTAAACTTTTCACGTGCTTCGCCTAGTATAACTTTACAGTTTGCTAGAGCATAGTCTTTGATCCATTGTCCAGCAAAATTATCTTGAAGTAGTACAAACTCTGGACGGCTATTTGTAACCCATAGAAGTAATGTTTCTTGCCCTCTTGGACGTTGCTGAATTGTTAATTTTTTAGTAGTAGGATTAAAATTAAACATAATATAACTGCCAAACATTTTTCCTACTAATTTTTGATACCCGGCAAATAATTCATAGGTAGCCAATCCGCCCATGTTACTAGAACTTAACAAATAGGTATTTGTATAGGCTAGGTTAAACGGCTCAAATAGAGTACCACCATCGCCGCCGCCCGTTCTGCTACCAATACTGCGACGGAATATTTCACGAACACTCATAACTTCTGGTGCTAGTGTATATTCGTTAACATCTGTATCTGTTGTTAAAAAACAGTAGCTTTCTTCAACAGAATTTGAACTTCTTTGACGGTATTTGGCTAGAGCACGATCAATAGCAGTATTGTAGTGGATAGGATCTAGTTCTACATCGATCATTCCACCGCCTAGCATAGCTTTACAATATTCAGTTATTTCGGTGCGGGCTTGGGTAATATCACTCATACCAATATTTAGCAATAAATAGTTTACTATGCCAAGACTTTCCCTGTACAAACCCGAAAAAGGCCCAGATTTTAAGTTTCTAGACCGGGTTATAAATGAACAATTTCAAGTAGGGGGTACTGATGTTTACATACACAAGTACCTAGGACCTGTTAATCCTGAAACTGGAGAATCTTCTCCTAGTTTACCTATTAACACAAATCCTATTCCTGAACTAGGAATACAAGATCTCTTATTTGGAGAAAATAGAGATAGACATTATAGCCCCGATGTTTACATTTGCAGGGCAATTTATCAAATGCAAGATATTGCATTCAATCTAAGTCAGTTTGGCATTTTCTTACAAAACGATACAATTTTTATTCATTTACATCTGCGTTCAAGCGTGGAATTGTTAGGGCGAAAAATAATGGCAGGAGATGTTTTAGAATTGCCACACCTTAAAGACGAATATGCATTAGATGATGCAATGGTAGCTCTAAAACGTTTTTATGTTGTTGAAGAAGTTACTCGTGCCGCAAGCGGGTTTAGTCCAACTTGGTATCCTCATTTACTAAGATTAAAATGTGTACCAATGGTTGACAGTCAAGAGTTTAGCGAAATACTTGATAAGCCATTAATTGATGCTAACGGCAACGACACAGGAAATACTATCAAAGATTTAATTTCTACTGCTCAAACATCTTTAGAAATTAATCAAGCAATTATAGATCAAGCAGAAGCAGATGTACCAAGAAGCGGATACGATACTACTCCATTCTTTGTTGTTCCGTTAAATGATCAAGGTGATGTTAATATTCAAGATGCTAGCGATGATGACATTGATATTACACATGAAGGCGCAGTAGATGCTTCTGTAATTTTGCGTTCTCCAGAAAAAGAATTTTATGTTGGTTATCTAACAGAAGACGGAACACCACCGAACGGTGCTCCTTACAGTTTTGGTATCGAGTGGCCACGTAATCCAGTACTAGGACAATTTCATTTAAGAACAGATTACTTTCCAAATCGTATGTTTAGATTTGACGGAGTTCACTGGATCAAGTTTGAAGACAATGTTCGAATGGACATGACTAATAAACCATTAGACGGTCAACCTAAACCTAAGACAGAAACTCGTCAAACTCAGGTAACTGGATTTATTAACAACAACACAACGGCAACCATAGCAAACAAAGTGGTCGTACAAAGACAAGCCTTATCTAAGGCGCTTAGACCAAAGGCGGATGAATAATGGAACATTTCTACGATGGTCAAATAAGACGCTACCTTACTCAGTTCATGAGATTAATGAGTAGCTTTACATACAAAGATGCCAAAGGCAAACTTGTACAAATTCCTGTTCGATACGGTGATACTAATCGTCAAGTTGCAAATATACAGAGAAAGAACAGCGAAAATACAATGCCTAGTGCTCCAATGATTGCCTGTTATATAAAAAATTTACAGATTGCAAGAGCCAGATTACAAGAACCTACTCACGTAAGTAAAGTTCATATTAAAGAAAGAGACACATGGATTAATCCTGCTACAGGACAAGAAGAATATATTAATACCATGGGCGAAAACTATACAGTAGAACGCTTGATGCCTGTACCCTATGATCTAACGTTTCAAGCAGATATTTGGACAACTAACACAGATCAAAAACTTCAAATTTTAGAACAGCTTTTAGTTTTGTTTAGACCAAGTCTTGAGCTACAAACTACTGACAATTATCTTGACTGGACTAGCCTTAGTACACTCGAGCTTACTGATTTGACTTGGACAACTAGACAAATTCCTGCCGGTGTTGACCAAGATATAGATATTGCACAAATGCAGTTTTCAACTCCTATATGGTTAACAACCCCTGCTAAAGTTAAACAAATGGGTATTGTTACTAGCATCATTACAAGTATCTTTGTAGAACCGCCAGGTGGTATTGAAGCCGGCGATTATAGAAATCTTGATTCTGTAGATTATTTTGAGGGCAGAGAAGCCGCGGCAGTAACAGGAACTACTATAGGAAATTACGGCCTATTGGTTATTAACGGAACTGCAAAATTAATTGCAGAGGGCGAAAGCATTAGTAATGACGAAAGCCCTGTAAAATATGGTAGCGATGTGAACTGGTATAGAATATTAGATCAGTATCCTGGAAAATTTATTGCAGGTCTTACTCAGCTTAGACTTAAAAAACCTAACGGAGATGAGATTACTGCAAGAATTAGTTTAGATCCTGCTAATGAATCAATCATGCACTTAGATATAGATTCTGACACAATTCCGGCAAACACTGAAATTCCTGCTGGTAGTGGAAAAACTTATGTTGATGCAATTATTGATCCAACAACATTTGTTCCAAAAAATCCTAGTGCAGGTATTAGATATCTAATTTTAGAAGATATTAATACAGATCCTAAACTAGCACAAGCATTACAGACAGGTACTGCGGCTGAAGCATGGAAAAATCAAAATGGCAGTTACTTGGTAGCTAATGCCAATGATATTATTTCATGGGATGGAGCTACCTGGTCAGTGATTTTCAATTCGACCAATGTTAATACTTTAACCTATATAACTAATTTACGTACTGGCATACAATATGTATGGGACGGTGAAGTATGGAGCAAGAGCTTTGAAGGCGAATATGCTCCTCAAAATTGGCGATTGATTTTATGAGTAATATAGTTTGTAGCGGCGGATTATTTCTAGCAAAAAACACAAAACGTTTTTTATTTTTATCAAGAACGCAGGGCAAAACTGCAGGTACTTGGGGTATAGTAGGAGGAAAAAACGAACCCTCCGATCAAGCACCTATTGATACATTACGTAGAGAAATTCAAGAAGAGATTGGATTTGTTCCCCATATTGAAAAATTTATCCCTTTAGAATGGTACACATCTAAGGATGATAAGTTTTTCTATCACACATATTTGTTAACTGTTGAGGAAGAGTTTATTCCAAAACTAAACGAAGAACACAGTGGATATTGTTGGTGTGATTTAGACTGTTGGCCAAAGCCACTGCACAATGGAGTGCGTGTGACTTTGAACAACAAAATTATCCGTGCCAAGATTGACACAGTATTTGATTTAATTTCTTAACGCTTTTTTACAACCAGTAGATAGAAGCCGTTCCACCAGGCATTCAGATCTTCTTGATCATTTAAAATTACTTTAGAGTATAAAACATCAACATTGATTGCTTTAATTGCTTCATTTGTTCCTGCAACTACGCCGTCCCAATTAGCGTCGTCTACTAGAATAAATGCTTCATCAGTTAAGCAAGGAGCAAAATATTTTAATGCTTTGATTGTTGTTCCAATGTCGTGCGGACCGTCGTAGAAGAAAAAGTCAACATCTTTAATTTCTTCTCGATTTACTGCAAACATATCGCACTCATAAACAATAACTTTGTTATTGCCTTTGTATTTTTTAACATTGGCAATAAAATCTTCTTTGTTATTCTTTGGCATTTCAAAACAACCATTTGCAGGCTGGTATGTATCTTGCCAAGTGTCGATACAAATTGCTTCAATGTTATTATCTTTTAGTGCAGAGCAGACTGTTGCGCCCAATGCACTACCAACTTCTAAATAACG
>JACCDO010447989.1_pt1 | contig 12090 bp, 14 predicted proteins | sample 7446101 | NCBI WGS metagenome assembly JACCDO01 (sample SAMN15323440, study PRJNA562643) | freshwater metagenome | isolation source: river surface water | place: USA:Blue River Watershed | collected 2017-08-16 | reverse complement strand
ATGGTGGATATTGCTCACCAAGCTTTCCAAACAAAAGGCCTACCAGCTGATGAGTTTTTCTCTGATGCTTTTACTTATGCCAATCCACTCCCTAAAGTTTAAATTGATGTTGAACATCTTTTTAAGATGGCTATTTGTGATTGCTTTCACATCGATAGGCTTTTCATCTAATGCATTAGCAGACACTAAAATCACTGTATTTGCAGCGGCAAGTTTAACGAATGCACTGAGTGAAGTGAGTGCCAAGTACGAAAAAGAAACAGGTGTGAAAATCGCTCATTCTTTTGCGTCATCTTCTGTGCTCGCTAAACAAATTGAAAACGGTGCGCCAGCAGATGTATTTATTTCAGCAGATTTAAAGTGGATGAATTATCTACAAGAGAAATCTCTGATGAATAAATCCTCAAGAAAAAATCTTTTAGGTAATTCCTTAGTTTTAATTTCACCTAAAGGTAAATCTTTTGCCGTTCAATTTGATAAGGCTTTTGATTTTTCAAAGGCCTTTGATGGTCGGTTGTGTACAGGGGATATTGAATCTGTGCCTGTAGGTATTTATGCGAAAGAAGCATTAACCAATCTTGGCTGGTGGAAAGACATTAAATCCAGAATTGTTGGGACACAGGATGTAAGGGGTGCGTTGACATTTGTAGAGCGAGCAGAATGTAATGCTGGTATCGTGTACGAAACAGATTCAAACTTTTCCACCAAGGTGGATTTAATCGGGACGTTTCCAGAATCAACACATAGCCCCGTGATTTATCCAGTTGCAATGATGGTTAATGCAAAAGCGAATACTCAGCATTATTTAAGCTATTTACAATCCGATGAAGCGTTGAGCATCTTCAAGAAATACGGATTTAATGTTCATCCTAAACAGTAAGGCGATCAATTGATAGATGCTACTTTTTTTGTATTAAGTCATGCTGAAATTGAAGCCTTAAGTCTTTCTGTTAAGGTTGCTGCTCTTTGCACAATACTGATTGCTGCTCCTGCTATTTTGGTTGCATGGTTATTAGCCAAAAAGGAGTTTTTTGGAAAGTCTCTTTTAGATGGTTTGGTTCACATTCCACTTATTCTTCCGCCAGTTGTGCCAGGTTTTTTATTGCTCATGCTGTTAGGTAGTCAGGGTTTAATCGGACATTGGTTAAAGCAAGAATTTGGCATCACAATTGCCTTTACTTGGGTCGGTGCGGCAATCGCATCGGCGGTTATGGGTTTTCCATTGATGGTTAGATCTACTCGGTTGGCGATGAGCCAAATAGATCGAAAGTTGGAGATGGCCGCGCAGTCTTTAGGTGCTAGTCCATGGCGTGTATTTTTTACCATCACATTGCCGCTTGCAATGCCTGGCATTGTGACAGGTCTTATTTTGGCATTTAGTCGCAGCCTTGGTGAGTTCGGTGCAACGATTACTTTCGTCGGTAATATTGAAGGTGAAACGAGAACATTGCCGCTAGCCATATACACTTATACCCAAATGCCAGGTGGCGATATGATTGCAATGCGTTTGGTGATGATTAGTATTTTGATTGCGCTCAGTGCACTGATTGTTAGCAATTTATTAGAACGCAGAATGGCCAAGAAAATGGGGCGAATCTAAATATGTTAGATATTGATATTCGTTTTGCTCGTGGTGATTTTGTTGTGAATGTGCAGCAAAAAATTGAGGCGCCCGTGACGGGATTGTTTGGACCTTCTGGATCCGGTAAAAGTACTTTGCTTGGATTGCTTGGTGGTTTTATTAAGCCTGATTCAGGTCATATCTTATTAGATGATGTTTGTTTATTTGATGGTATAAAAAAAATAAATCTTGCACCGCATTTAAGACGGATTGGTACGCTGTTTCAAGATGGAAGATTGTTCCCACATTTGAGTATCAGAAATAATTTAACTTACGGTTTGAATTTATTATCTTTAGAAGACCGTATGATGCAGCTTAATGAAATTGTTGAGATGCTTGAGCTGTCAGATTTTTTAGACAGGCGTCCACATGAGTTGTCGGGTGGAGAAATTCAGCGAGTAGCACTTGGACGTGCGTTGCTTTCCTCACCGAAATTGCTTTTGTTAGATGAGCCTTTATCTTCTTTAGATATGCGATTAAGACAGCAAATTTTGCCATTTTTAAAATTGATTAAAGATGAAATTAAAATCCCGATGATTTATGTGAGTCACGACATGACGGAAATTAAATATCTGACGGATGATATTTTGATGATAGACGCGGGACGGATTGTTGCTTAAGTTGAAAATAAAAAAGCTCGCATCGCGAGCTTTTTTATTGAGGGTGTTGATTGCTTAATCTTGCAAGTCGTCTTCGTGCACTCTTCGTCTAGCGCGAACACCTTCTGCAAGCACATTCAGAATTTTTAAAGTGTCATCCCAGCCCAAACATGGGTCGGTAATGGATTTTCCATATTCAAGTGTGCAGCCAGGCGTGTGATCCTGACGACCTTCATTAATATGTGATTCCACCATCACGCCAATAATGTGTTCATCACCTGCGCTCAATTGTTCAGCAATATTTTGAGCTACATCTAATTGTGCTTTGTATTGTTTTGAACTGTTGGCATGTGAACAATCAATCATGACTTTTGGAGTTAAACCAGAAGCGGCTAATTCAGCAGTGGCTTCGGCAACATTTTTTGCGTCGTAATTTGGCGTTTTCCCACCACGTAAAATCACATGGCAATCTTCATTACCTGAAGTCGATACAATCGCAGATTGACCTTCTTTTGTGACTGAGAGGAAGTGATGAGGGCTTGCTGCCGCCTTAATAGCATCTACTGCAATACGGATGTTGCCATCAGTGCCATTCTTGAAGCCAACTGGGCATGACAAGCCAGATGCTAATTCTCGATGTACTTGTGATTCTGTGGTGCGGGCGCCAATCGCCCCCCAGCTAACCAAGTCGGCTGTGTATTGTGGCGTAATGGTGTCTAAAAATTCAGTCCCTGCAGGCATGCCAAGTTCGTTTACTTCAAGTAAGAAACGTCTCGCCAATGTCAGGCCTTCGTTGATCTGGAAGCTACCATCTAAGAATGGATCGTTGATTAAGCCTTTCCAACCAACGGTAGTGCGTGGCTTTTCAAAGTACACACGCATCACAATAATCAGTTCTTTTTCGTGTAGCGTTTTTTGTTCTAATAAACGTTGAGCGTATTCAAGTCCTGCTTGTTCATCATGAATTGAGCATGGGCCAATGATGACGAGCAAGCGGTCGTCACCACTGTGGAGTACATGGTGAATCGCTTCGCGAGTCGCTAAGATGTTGTCAGTTGTTGCTTGGCTTGCTTGCATGGCATCAAGCAAATCTGAAGGCGGTTTAAGCGCTTTGATTTCTTTGATGCGAACATCATCTGTCGCAAATTTTTTGGTCAGGCTCATGTTGAATAGTGACTTCGAATAACAGCGTAAATCGGTATTTTAAAGCATATTCTGATTTACACGAAAATCTTGATCAGTCCTTTAATGTTTTGATAAGGCATTGAAGCATCGCTTCATCACCTGAAGTTTCTGCGATGCTGATATTTAAACCCGCATGGTTGGCCTCTTCAGCAATGCGAGCGTGATTCACGCACACCTTAATTTGCTTAAGCCAGCTTGTATTTTTAGCAATTTCTAATAAGTGACGCATGGCTTCTGAGCTAGTAATGACAATGGCATCGAGGGCATGTTTTTCCCACATCGCATCTAATATTTTGGTGTGACTTTGCGGGTTGATACGTTGATAGGACTCTGCAAAGGCTACAACTGCGCCACGCGCTTTTAGTGTTTCTGCTAATATTTCTCTGCCGCCCACGCCCCTAAAAATCATGACTTTTTGATGCGCCATGTTTTGCATTTCTGGCAAAGATAATAGGCTTTCACTATCAAACCGATTTTTTGGAATAAGCACGTCTGCAATGCCAAAAGTTTTTAATTCGCCTGCGGTTGTTGGCCCAATGGCCGCAAATTTGAGTGTTTTAGGTAGTGATTTGATTTTGGCCTGTAGTCTAGGCAGGCTATTTTGAACGGCATTGCTACTAATAAAAATAGCCCAGTCGTAATCTTCAAGACTAGCTACTTTTGCATCAAAAGTATCGTAATCATCTAATCCTGAAATACTAATCAGTGGAAATAAAAAAGGCGTACCACCTGCATTCTTAATAGCGGCGCTTAGTTTTTCAGATTGCCCAGTGGGTCGCGTGATAGCAATGGTGCGATTGCTGAGATCTTGATTCATTGTGCTTAGTGAGTTTCAAGTGAGGCTAGAATTTCATTCGCGCCAAGTGCGACTAATTTTTCAGCAAGTAATTGACCAAGCTTTTCTGCTTGTTGCGCACTTCCGCGTACTTTCTCTTTAACCATTTTTGTTCCGTCAATGCTTGCCACGAAACCTGTCATTTCAATTTCATCGCCATGGCATTCGGCATAAGCGCCAAGTGGTACTGTGCAACTACCTGCAAGTGCACGACTCATGCCGCGTTCGGCTTCAACACATGCGGCAGTGGGCGCATGATTGAGTGGGGCAAGTACCGCCAGCATATCGGTGCGCGCAGCATTAATTTCAATGCCCAAAGCACCTTGACCAACGGCTGGAATGCTATCGGTGGTTGCAATATATTGTTGAATGCGTGACTCAAGACCTAAGCGAATTAAACCGGCGGCGGCTAAGATAATGGCGGCATATTGACCTTCATCGAGTTTGCGCAAGCGTGTTTGTAAGTTGCCACGCAAAGATTCAATTTTCAAATGTGGAAAACGTGCTTGTAACTGGCTTTGTCGGCGCAAGCTTGAGGTGCCAACAATGCTGCCTTCTGGCAAATCTTCAAGTCCTTTGAAATGATTTGATACAAAAGCGTCGCGTGCATCTTCACGTTCTCCAATGGCCGCCATGGCAAATCCCTCTGGCAGATTCATTGGCACGTCTTTCATTGAATGCACGGCAAGATCAGCACGTCCATCAGCCAAGGCTTGTTCTAGTTCTTTCACAAATAAGCCTTTGCCGCCAATACGTGCAAGTGGGGAGTCTAAGATTTGATCGCCAGTCGTCGTCATTCCTAAAATTTCAACAAGCGTGTCAGGGTAAAGCCCCTGTAAGCGGGCTTGAATGTGTTTTGCTTGCCACATAGCAAGGGCGCTTTCACGGGAAGCGATGACGATTTTTTTGGACTGAGCGTTCATAACGATTAAATTTCTAAGACTGATATTAGCTAAATTTTAACATAGGGCTAAGATGGGCTTAAGTTTATTGGCGAAATCTACATCTTGCTTACGCGCTAACACATAGAGAAATGACGGTTTTGTTTTATACTGACGGCATTGGATCCACTTTTTAAAAGTAAAGTTAAGTATGCAAGAACAAGATAAAACATCAGCTAAAGCATGGTCTGGCCGTTTCAATGAGCCTGTATCGGAATTGGTGAAGCGTTATACCGCTTCTGTAGATTTTGATAAGCGTTTGGCAGAATTTGATATTCAAGGCTCACTTGCCCATTCAAAAATGTTGGGTGCGCAAGGCATTATTAGCCAAGAGGATGTGAAGCAGATTGCACAAGGTTTAAATGAAATTCTGCAAGAGATTCGTGCAGGCCAGTTTGAATGGCGTCTCGATTTAGAGGATGTGCATTTAAATATTGAAAAGCGTTTAACTGACAAAATTGGTGATGCAGGTAAGCGCTTGCATACTGGCAGAAGTCGTAACGATCAGGTATCAACAGATGTTCGCTTATGGTTGCGTGCAGTGGCTGATGATGTCATTGCGGGTATTCGTAAGTTGCAAACCTCAATTGTCGATTTAGCTGAAACGCATTTTGATACTGCGATGCCGGGCTTCACGCATTTGCAAGTGGCGCAGCCAGTCACTTTTGGACATCATTTATTAGCTTATTTTGAAATGTTGCAACGTGATGCTGCGCGTTTTACGGATGCACGTAAGAGAATTAATCGTTTGCCATTGGGTGCTGCAGCTCTAGCTGGCACCAGTTATCCAATTGACCGTGAAATGGTGGCTAAAGAATTAGGCTTTGATGGCGTTTGTGAAAATTCATTAGATGCGGTTTCGGATCGTGATTTTGCGATTGAGTTTACCGCTGCCGCTGCTTTAGTAATGACCCATCTTTCTCGTTTTTCTGAAGAATTGATTTTATGGTCTAGTCCGCGATTTGCCTTTGTGGATATCGCCGATCGTTTCTGCACAGGCTCATCGATTATGCCGCAGAAAAAGAATCCTGATGTGCCTGAATTAGTGCGTGGTAAAACAGGTCGTGTGACTGGTCATCTTATGGCCTTGCTTACTTTGATGAAGAGCCAGCCTTTGGCCTACAACAAAGATAATCAAGAAGATAAAGAGCCTTTGTTTGATACTGCAGATACTTTGTTAGTAACTTTAGAAATTTATGCCGATATGTTGCGTGGCATTAAAGTGAATAAAGAAGCCATGCGCACTGCTGCAACAGAAGGTTTTGCGACAGCCACAGATTTAGCTGATTACCTTGTTAAAAAAGGAACCCCTTTCCGCGATGCTCATGAGGTGGTGGCTTTAGCTGTGCGTCATGCGGTAGATAAAGGCTGTGATTTATCTGATTTGTCTTTGTCTGAATTGCAAAAATTTAGCCCACAAATTTCAGATGACGTATATCAAGTATTAACGTTAGAAGGTTCGTTGGCGAGCCGCAACCACATTGGTGGGACTGCGCCAGCGCAAGTGAAGCAGGCGATTGCTCGAGCACGTAAAAAATTGGCTTAAATTAATATTTAGTTATTCCAAATAAAAAAGCTACGTTAAACGTAGCTTTTTTATTTTTAGCTGATCAGATTTAAGGTTTATTGATTGAATTTCTTTAGATCATCAATAATTTCTTGTGAATGTTTTGATGTATCAACACTTAAATATACTTTGGCAATTTTCCCAGAAGGATTGATGAGAAACGTATAGCGTTTTGCAATCTTGAGCACAAGAAAATTGTTGAGGGCGCCGTACGAGTCAGCCACTTTTGCATCTTGATCAGCAAGCAGCGGAAACGGCAAATGATATTTATTAGCAAATTTTGAGTGTGAGTCACTGTCATCCACACTAATCCCAATAATTTGAGCGCCTAATTTTTCTAGCGTTTTTAAATCATCGCGAAAACTACAAGCTTCTTTGGTACAGCCTGGCGTATCGTCTTTCGGATAAAAGTACAGCACTATCCATTTTCCTGAATAATCTTCCAGTTTTCTTATTTGCCCAGTCTGATCAGATAAAGAAAAACTAGGCGCCTGTTCGCCCACTTTAGGGACGTTAGCTGCACGACTATTTAAACTAAAAAAGATGAGTGTAAGGGCGATGGCGATAATTAATAAATAGGTCATTTTCATCTTTATCATTTTCTATCAATATTATTAAGGGATATGCGTTCAACACTTTTAATTAAGTCGAGTGTTCACCTAAGTTAAAGTTTCTTCTAAAGTGACAAGTATAGCCCTCAGGAAATTTCATAATATACTTTTGATGCTTTTCTTCAGCAGGATAGAAATTGTTGAAAGGCGTTACTTCGGTAACAACAGGAGCGATCCATTCATTCGAGTCATTTACTGAGCTGATTACTTCTTCCGCAATTCTTCTTTGTTCTGAGTCTGTATAAAAAATGGCAGAGCGATATTGGGTGCCAATATCGTTTCCTTGCTGGTTAATTTTGGTGGGGTTGTGAATTCTAAAAAACTCAAATAAAAGATGCCGTAAGGTGGTTTGTCCCTCATCAAAAGTGACCATTAACGTTTCCGCATGACCCGTTGTACCGGTAGTGACTTCTCTGTAAGCCACATTGGGAATATGACCCCCACAGAAACCCACTTTGGTATCAATGACACCAGGTAGATTTCTGAAAAGCTCTTCCATGCCCCAGTAACAACCACCAGCTAAATATACAACTTGTAATTTTTTCATAATATGTCAGAGTGTATTCCTTTATTTTTGTTCAATCTGTAAACCTATTTAAATTTAAAAGATCAGATATAGGTTAATGCTCAATAAGGTTCATCATGCTTTTTACTAATTTAGCTATCAAACTTTCAGAACAAGGCTTGATGCCTGATGCTGCGATCCGTCTTGGAATTCGTCGGTTATGTAAACAAAGACTCAATGAAATTGCAGCCAGTGACTGTGAAGTCTCTAGTGAAATTCGTGAACGTTTTTTTGCAAGCATGAAAATAGCTGAGATTGCACCACTTCCTGAAATGGCGAACGCTCAACATTATGAAGTGCCAGCTGCATTTTTTGATTTGGTATTAGGCAAAAACAGAAAATACAGTAGTTGTTACTGGCCTAAAGGTGTTCACACATTAGATCTGTCTGAGGATGAGGCGCTTGCAATCACTGCGCAGCATGCCGATTTGCAAGATGGTCAAGCGATATTAGAACTTGGTTGCGGTTGGGGTTCTTTGTCCTTGTGGATGGCAAAGAAATATCCTAAAAGCCAAATTACCTCGATTTCAAACTCAAACTCACAACGTGAATTTATTATGGCCGAAGCCAGTAAGTTAGGGCTTAAAAATTTAAATGTGATTACTTGCGATATGAATCGTTTTGAAATTGATGCAACTTTCGATCGTATAGTGTCAGTCGAAATGTTTGAGCATATGCGAAACTATGAACTCTTATTCGAGAAGCTTAATCGATGGCTTAAGCCCGAAGGAAAATTCATGATGCATATTTTTTGTCATCGTGATGTTCCTTATGCCTTTGAGGTGCAAGGTGATGATGACTGGATGAGCCAATTCTTTTTCTCAGGTGGATTTATGCCGAGTGATGATACGCCTACACATTTTCAGCAGCATTTAAAAATAGCTAATCAATGGCGTTGGGACGGCACTCATTACGAAAAGACGGCAAACGCATGGCTTGATAATATGGATAGAAATATTGAGTCTGTTCGGACTATATTTGAAGCATGTTATGGAAAAAAAGACACGCCATTATGGATACAGCGATGGAGAATTTTTTTCATGGCCTGTGCAGAGCTATTTGGGTTCGACAATGGCCAAGAGTGGTGGGTGAGTCATTATTTATTTGAAAAGCAAGAGTAAGCATTCTATGTTGCTCAATATTATTTGCTTTCAAATTGGATGGTTTGCCTGTGTGCTAGGGTCAGCTTATCAGCACCCTTGGCTTGGTGTCTTAGTCGCCATGTTTTTACTGGCATTTCATATTGTCCGGTCAAAAAATTCAATCGTTGAATTGCGATTAATATTTTTTGCGATGTTATTCGGAACAATGTTTGATTTTGTTCCTTTAAGTTTGGGGTGGATAAAATTTGAGGAAGTGATCTTTTGGCCTATTCAGCTGCCACCACCATGGATGATTCTGCTGTGGGCTTTATTTGCAAGCACTTTGAATATTAGTCTTAATTGGCTGAAATCGAAACCTTTGCTTGCGATTGTTTTGGGAGCGATATCTGGCCCCCTATGTTATTGGGCTGGATTTAAGCTCAAAGCATTAACCTTGGTTGATTTTAATTACATAATGATTTATTTGATGTTGGGATGGGCAGTTGCTGTTCCACTTTTACTTAAAGTGGCATCTTCAAAAAAACAAATAAGTCATCTATTTTTATTCAAAACAAAGGAAAGCTAGATGTTTATTGTAGAACATTATTTACTAACGCTATTGCCACTTTTAGTTTTGGCAGTTTTAGGTTGGGCTGTGAGTTTGAGAACTAATAACGTCACGATGGTAGATACCATGTGGGCAATGTTTTTCTTAGTAGCTACCGGTTTAAGCTTTTTGCTATTTGCAACGCCGAGTCTTAGAGCGTGTTTGATATTTTTGTTAGTGATAATTTGGTCGTGTCGACTTTCTATTTACTTACATATTCGCAATCATAACAAGCCTGAAGATTTGCGCTATCAAGCGATACGTCAGCGCAATGAACCTAACTTTAGGATAAAGAGTGTTTATTTGGTATTTGTGTTACAAGCTGTACTGGCTTGGTTTATTTCTTTACCTCTATCCGTTGCAGTTCAATCAGAAAATCCATTAAACAATTTAGATTTCATTGGTATCGCGCTATGGATAGTAGGAATGTCTTTTCAAGTGATAGGCGATGCACAGTTGGCCAGATTTAAATCAAAGCCAGAAAGTAAAGGTAAAGTTCTGGCCAGTGGCGTTTGGCGTTACACTCGCCACCCTAATTACTTTGGTGAATCATGTATATGGTTTGCATATGGGTTAATTGCTGCTGGTGCGGGTTTCTGGTGGGCAATGATTTCACCTATTTTTATGACATATTTGCTGGTAAAAGTAACAGGAGCTGCTTTGTTAGAAGCAGATATTTCTGATCGACGTCCAGGTTATAAAAAGTATATTCAAAATACGAGTCGTTTCATTCCTTGGTTTCCTAAAAGCTAATTTTGATGCATATGAAATACTTAATTTTTTTGTTGCTATTGATTTCCAGTCTAGCTAATTCGCAAACTTGGGATTTTGATGTTTCCATGGATGGTAAGCATATTGGTGATCACCAATTTGTTCTGTCTAACAAGGAAAACAATCAGCAACTGCTTAAAAGTGAGGCAAAGTTTAATGTTAAGTTTCTCACTATCAATGTATTTAATTATCATCATAAATCTGATGAGATTTGGGAAAATGGCTGTTTAAAGAAACTAGAATCCAATACAAAAGAAAATAGTAAAACAACGACTGTTAAAGCGTATGAGGATAAATCTTTATTTAAAGTAAGTGCTCAAAAACCACTTGAGATTGATACTGAATGCGTGATGACTTTTGCTTATTGGAATCCTAAAATTCTTCAACAAAAGAAATTACTTAATCCGCAAACAGGCGAGTATTTGTCTGCACAAATCGCCTTTGTTGGTAAAGAAGTCATTAATGTCAAAGGTGAAGCAGTCAAAGCTGATCACTATAAAATTGATACGAGTAAATTCAAAATAGATATTTGGTACGGGTTAGATGGTCAGTGGCTTGCTTTACAATCACTCACATCTGATGGTCGAATTGATTACGCACTTAAATAGGCGATGATGAAAAAAATTAGTTTAGCTTTAGTAGCTTTAATCATGAATGCTTGTTCTAGCTTGCCACCTATTAAGACAGTAAATCATGTCGATTTAGACAGATTTATGGGTGATTGGTATGTGATTGCTTGCATTCCAACATTGATTGAAAAAGATATTTATAACGCCGTTGAGTCATATCGATTAAATGAGGATGGAACGATTCAAACCACTTTTACCTTAAGAAAAGGTGGATTTGATGGGGTTGCAAAAAAATATCAACCCAAAGGGTTTGTTGTGCCAAACACAGGTAATGCTTTGTGGGGGATGCAGTTCATATGGCCAATCAAAGCCGAATATAGAATTGTTGAACTTGATGAGGGTTATCAAAACACCATCATTGCTAGAAATGCTCGTGATTATGTTTGGTTAATGTCACGTCAACCAACGATGCCAGAATCTGAATATGAAATCTACGTCAACAAAATTAGAGCGATGGGCTACGATATCAATCAATTAGTAAAAATTCCACAACAATGGAATACACCAGTTAAAAAGGTTATTGAGTAAATGTGGTTTAAAAAAATAATTGCCTGGTTTGACAGTCATGCCAACACTGAAACCAAGAGCAATCCAGAAAAAATAGAATTCATTAGAATTCTGCCTTTTATTCTTTTACATCTTGCATGCCTAACTGTTTTTTTTGTTGGATTTAGCACTACGGCATTAATTATCGCTGCACTGCTTTATGCACTTAGAATGTTTGCAATCACTGGTTTTTATCATCGCTATTTTGCGCATAAAGCCTTTAAAACTTCTCGTCCTGTACAATTTATTTTTGCATTTCTAGCGGCAAGTTCAGCACAGAGAGGTCCATTGTGGTGGGCTTCGCATCATCGCCATCATCATGCTTATTCAGATAAACCCGATGATAGTCACTCTCCTGTTCAGCGTGGATTTTTTTGGAGTCACATTAGTTGGTTCTTAACAAATAAAAACTTCACCCCAAAAAATGAACGCGTTAAAGATTTGTTGATTTATCCTGAGCTAAAATTTTTAGATCGTTTTGATGTGATTGCGCCTTTATTCTTGGCAATCAGTTTATATGTACTTGGTGCT
>JACCDO010441694.1_pt1 | contig 12090 bp, 14 predicted proteins | sample 7446101 | NCBI WGS metagenome assembly JACCDO01 (sample SAMN15323440, study PRJNA562643) | freshwater metagenome | isolation source: river surface water | place: USA:Blue River Watershed | collected 2017-08-16 | reverse complement strand
GACACCCGTCAGGTCACGGATGGTGTTGTCGTATTCGGAGTTGCTGAGGCGGCGTGCGAGGACGATTCCTGGGTCCCCAGCCGTACGGTTTGCTTCGTATGTTCGTACATCGGAGATCCACTTGACAACGGCTTGACGTTCGGCTGGTTTAGGTTGCTTTGCGCCAGCCGGAGGCATTTCGACATCGGCGACGCGTTGCTTCGTCATCGTCCAGTGTGGGATGTCTGCCAAGACAGTAGCGATGTCGGTAAAGCGAGTCAGGTTTAACTGCGCCTGTGGTTTTGTCGCTCCATGGCAATTATTACAATATGTCGCAAGAAATGGCTTGACCGTTGTTTGAAATTGCTTTGCGAGTGCTGTTCGGGTCGGAGCAGGTTTGGCCGCAGGCGCGACGGGGGCTGCACCAGCGATGAGGTGCATAATGGGTACGGTCAGAGTTGCTGTGAGTGCGATCAGGCCCCGGAAGCGGTGTGTCAGCATATAGTCCATTTTCTCGGCGAGAGTAGCATTTCCCAGCATCTGTGAATATCTGGGTTCCGAATCTTAGCACGGTGCTTTCCTATGTGTCTACCGATACTGGTGGTGTGGATACAGAGTGGGGCGTAAATGTTCAATTCACGGCGTGAAATCGCCGGTATTAACCATCCGTGTAAAGATGCGAACGACTTTTTGTGCATCCGCAAGGGCATCGTGCGCGATGATGAATTCGCTGTTTGGAAAGTAGTGTTTTGCGAGACGGGCAAGGTTTGGGCGTCGATAGCCATCCGTCCCGGGAATCTTCATGATTTGCTTTCCGAGCTCCATGGTGCAGCAGTGCTGTTTGTTTGATGTGGCATCTGGGATGTCATAACGTTCGTATTCGCCTGTTACGACGCCTATATCGAAGGCAATGTTATGTGCGACGATATGTGTGCAGTCGGAGATAGCTTTTCCGAATTCTGATAGCACATCAAGAATTGGGTCTCCGAGTAGAAAGGCATCGGCTGTCGTGATGCCATGGATTTTGACAACATCATCCGGGATGGTCCAGTTATCCGGTTGGATGATATGGGATGCGTGTGAGATTTCCTCAAGGTTTTCATTGAGGATAATCCAAGCTAGCTGTACGAGGCGTGGGTAGACCAGCTTTGTGCCATCCGGAGTTTCAACGGGAGTAGGTAGCCCCGTTGTTTCGGTGTCAAACACACAAAATTGCATCATGCCTCCAGCCAGTATGACCTGTCTGAAGGCATTCTACGATGTTGATGCGTTGATGGTGCTGTTCCGCGATATTACGCAGCGCGTTGAACCGTTTCATCTACATTGACAGCTGTAGGTTGGTTACTTGAAACCGCGAAGGTTCCGGCTTCGTTGGCTGCGGTTGTGATGCCATCCTGAAGTCCACCATCCACAACGGCTAACACAGGGTTTTGTGCGGTTGCAAAGGTTGGGTTGCTGGCCACGCCAAATGTTGGCATCGGGACAATGCTTCCGCTCGTTGCAAGGTTAGGTTGGAACATCGCAGTTGTGGCATCAAAGTCATGTCGCATTGCTGCACCGATTCCGCTTACAAAGCCCTTGATTGCTTGGAGACCTTGCAGCTTACCCTTCATTAGATTGTGAAACAGAGGGGCGGCTGCATAGCAAGCGAATTCATGAATCATGCAAGGGATGTCATTGTAGTGTCCGGCACGGATGAGCTTTGTGTGCATCGCCGCGATGCCGTGGAAGGCGTTGCGCATCAGGCGGGCGCCTTGCTTATGCGTTCGGAAACCGTAGTGGATAACTGCGGATTCAGGGGTCTCTTGAACGGTGTGTCCAGCAACAATGCAGCGGACGGTGAGATCGTAGTCGATGCAGGCTCGGAAGTCACCACCAGGACCCATTTCTGGGTCAAATCCACCGAGAGCCATCACGGGGGCACGGCGGATGGCGCAGTTTGCACCGATGCCACGTGTATTGCGTCGCTCCCAGAGGGATGTGATCACGCGGTCTTGTCCACATTCATAGACTGGGATAAATCCTTCGGCAGGATCGAAGTCAGCAGCGAGAACATCCCCGTAGATTAGGACAGTATTGTCATCCTTGCTGAAACGCTTTGTGTATGCAGTGATCCAGTTGTCGCAGACTTCGGTGTCGTCATCCGTGAGGATTACGATTTCGCTTTCCATTTGAGCGAGTGCGAGGTTTAGGGCTTTGCCTTTTCCTTTGGATGAAACACGCATATAGCTGATGAACGGATCTTGGAGGTAGGGCATGATGGCCATGTAGGTCTCATCATTTGCACTCTGATCGACGATTACCAGCTCATCTAGTTGATCTTGCAGGCGCTTGATGGACTCGATGGTCATCACGATGGATGGACCACGGTCTGCGGTAGCAATGAGAGCGGCAACACCAGTTTTGTTTGTAGACATCAGAACCTCAACCCGAACGTAGTGATGTCTGCTGGTGCAACTACTATGCCATTGGTGCGTCAACTATGTGAAAAGGTTTTTTCACGCACTTGCCGCGGTATATCGCTAAGTCGATTTTGTCAGTGTGTAGCGTACACCAATCATCCCCGCCTCATCTGGGGGGATAACCCACATCACAATGTCTAGATTGGTTGTTTCAGCCGTAATCTGTATATCCCATCCCCAATCAGGGCCATCTGGTGCTGCAAATGTCCCGCTTAGGAATACTTCATTTTCAGCCTTGGTTTCGCCAGTTAGGTTCATCACGGCGTTGTCATTGTGCCAGCTATCGATCCACCATCCTTGTACAGATTCCCCATCACCTGCGATGGAAAATCCCAGCTCGCCTTGTTGAGGTTGGTCCTGTACAGCCCAGTCATAGGCAAAAATCAAGAACTTGCCTCTTGCAGCTAGACGGGCATCCAACCAAACATCGGAGTGAATGGCTTCGGCCTCTGGCCCGGGCCAAACAGTCGTGGTCCCTTTCCAGCCTCCTGCCAGATTTTTAAGAGCATCTGTAAGTGCCATGGCTCCTCCATCTCATTGTTTCACGTGAAACATTTCTCTATAGTGCTTACAACCCTTGATAGCATACGTCTGTGCAGCTCTACAAGCGTTTGGCGATGGATCAAGGTACCGGGAAGTGGTTACAGTGGCGCCATGGCGGTATTACGGCCACTGAAATCTCCAAGGCGGTTGGCGGAACACAGGGTTGGCTGAGTGTCCGAACTGAAAAGCTATCCCCGATGCCTACTGATACGGGTCAGCCTTTTACACTGGGGCGTGGTGGCGATAGTGCGATGCAGCTCGGTCATATTCTAGAACCGATTGCACGTTCAGCCTATCAGCGTGTCCATGGTGTATTGCTTGAGCCAGCGTGCATTGAATCGCTAACACATCCCCACCGGCGTGCATCTTTGGATGGCCTCTCATCCTGTGGAATGCATGCAGTTGAGATTAAGTGTGGTGCTAGTATGGTGCGGTCGTGGCGAGATAAGCGGCTCGTTCAGTCATCTATACGTAGGCAAATTCAATATCAGCTGGCACTTCTTGGATTAGATTCCCTGACATTGGTTCTATACCACACGATGCCAACCGATAAGGCTGAGGTTCAGCAGGTCATCCGGATGATGGACTATTGCGGGATTCGACAGCCCGATTGGCAGGGCGGCCCGTATTTTGTGGAGATTGAGCGGGACCCGGTTGTCAGCGAGCACTTACTCGGGCAGGCGGATCGCCTCTGGGATGAGATCAGTAGGATTAAGCTTGGCGCACAGCCGACTTTGTTTGATTTCTAAGACAAAAAAACACCCCAGCACACGGGTGCTGGGGTGTCGGCATAACGATTAGGCGCGGGTGTCTACAACGACAGTGTTTGCCATCGAGTCGTGCCATCCTTGCTTTTTCTCGTTGAAGAACGCGGCGATAAAACCGGCGTAGCATGGAAGCGCGGACAGAATCTTGCCAAAATAACGACCTGTAGCTTGCCCAAAGCTGATTGGGTAGCCATCCGTGTCGAGAACCATCAAGCCCATAGCCATTTTCCCTAGTGTTGCGCTCTTTACAGAGCTTTCCATGAGGGCAAAATAGAGCCACGAAATAAGGACACCGATAACGTTTCCTAAGAGCTGCGCTACCCGTGCAATGCCTTCGGGATCCTTGCCTTGCATTGATGCTGCTACGATGACACCCAACACCAAACCTATTGGGACGGACATTGCGGAAACGACAATGCCATCAATGAACAGTGCTGCAAAGCGTTTGATGGGGGCGGCGTACTGATAGGTACCCTCTGACTGATTTTGATCGTACATTGACAATCCTCTACGTTGTACAAAGATGTTGCATCATAACCGATGCGTAGAAGCGGCGTAGGTAACTACCCTTGAAAAATCATGCACCTGATGGGAGTGATTCCGCATCAGGTGCATGTTCATTTTGGAGCGGATCTTGTCAATCAGCTTTGGAGATCAGCAGGGGAAGAAAGGGTTCCGCGTATGGCGGTGGCAGCGGCAACCTGTGGGCTAACGAGGTGGGTTCTACCACCCTTACCCTGACGGCCTTCAAAGTTACGATTCGATGTACTTGCGCAACGCTCGCCTGGTTGCAAAATGTCTGGGTTCATCCCAAGACACATCGAACAACCTGGTTCACGCCACTCAAATCCAGCATCAGTGAAGATCGTATGAAGCCCCTCGGCTTCAGCCTGCTTTTTAACAAGACCAGAACCTGGAACGACAAGCGCACGAGGAACGGACACTTTGTGACCCTTTACAATGCCGGCAGCAGCGCGGAGGTCTTCGATACGGCCATTTGTACAAGAGCCAATCCAAACCGTATCCACGGATATGGAGCGTAGGGGCGTGCCTGCTGTGATTCCCATGTATGCGAGTGCCTGTTCACAGGCACGCTTGTCACTGGAGATGGTGAAGTCATTTGGGGATGGAACGACGGCACTCAGAGGAGCGACCTGTCCCGGGGATGTTCCCCAGGTTACGTGTGGCTGTATCTGGGATGCATCCAGTATCACCGTCGTGTCAAACGTAGCTCCTTCATCCGTCTTGAGTTCGGTCCAAACGGCGACAGCCTTATCCCATTCAGCTCCGGCTGGCGCATATGGGCGACCCTTGAGGTAGGCAAATGTCGTCTCGTCTGGAGCAATCATTCCAGCGCGGGCTCCCGCTTCGATGGACATATTACAAACCGTCATGCGACCTTCCATCGAGAGGTTGCGGATGGCATCACCCGTATATTCGACAACATAGCCGGTTGCACCATCTGTTCCGATTTTTCCGATGATGGCTAAAATAATGTCCTTTGCGGTTGCATCCGGGTGGAGTTCACCTTCAAGGCGGATTTCCATCGTCTTTGGTGTTGTCTGCTGGAGACACTGGGTCGCGAGGACATGCTCGACTTCGCTGGTTCCGATGCCAAAGGCGAGGGCTCCAAAAGCACCGTGTGTGGATGTGTGGCTGTCACCGCAGACGATGGTTTGGCCAGGCTGTGTATAGCCAAGCTCTGGACCCATGACGTGGACGACGCCTTGCCGCTCGGAATGGAGATCGTAGAGAGTAACACCGAATTCGGCGCAGTTTTTTGAAAGCGTTTCGATTTGCTGGAGGGAAATAGGGTCAACAATCGGTAATGAGCGGTCCGTTGTTGGCACATTGTGGTCCATTGTTGCAATGGTTCGGTCTGGACGGCGTACTTTTCTACCGGATACACGAAGTCCCTCAAACGCTTGTGGGCTGGTTACTTCGTGAACAAGGTGGAGGTCGATGTAAAGGAGGGATGGCTTTCCTGTTTCAGCATGGACAATGTGGGTGTCCCAAATCTTCTCAAAAAGTGTACGCGCTTTCATATAGCCTAGATTATAGGATATTGACCCGGACTACCCATTGAGGGGCCAAATGACTTTAGTGAATTCTTGTTACTGGCTGATGGTGTGCGTGTTCGATTAGAGTTGTCCTTGGTGGCAATACTGCCTCACGATGGAGGAATGAATGGACCAAGGGTGAACAGCGCCAAGTGCGTTATCGCTCGAAGCTGTGTTGACAGCAACATTGATGCTCAATGAATGTATTCATAGGGACAACTTTGTCGCCTAATAAATGGGATCATGACGCAACAATCCTAGTTGTGCTTTCATCGCAAAATCACGCATTGTAATGGGAACTATTCCCCCCATTCTGTTCGTTATTTTGTCCACAGTAATGCAGATACAGGCATGTCGATTTGGAGATGGAGTAGATGAAATCAAACGTCATCCTTTGGGGCGGCCTTATGCTTGCAGGTGTCGCGATAGGTGCTTGTGTACGTGATGCCAAGACATCCATTTTGGGATTGGGTTCTCTTACTGCCGTAGCTGCAGCCCCCTATGATGCATCCAAAGAACCAATCGTCGCGGCAGTAAAGCTTGCCGCACCTGCAGTTGTTTCGATTGATACGACGAGTCGGCAGGTTTATCAGGTTTTCGATGACCCGATGGACAGATTTTGGGGCAATGGTGGGCGTCGGGAAACCCGTGAGGTTCCAACAGGAGCAGGCTCTGGTGTACTACTAAAGGATGGCTATGTTCTCACCAATCAGCATGTTGTTGGAGAGGCCGTCGATACAAATGGCTCGATTACGGTTCGTTTACCAGATGGTCGCAGCTACAAAGCGACCGCAGTAGGCACCGACCGTAGTACGGATGTTGCGCTTCTTAAGGTTGAGACCAAAGACACGCTTCCAATATCATCCCTTGGCCTAGATGGAAGTCTTGTACCCGGGCAAGCCGTTATCGCGATTGGTAATCCTGTTGGCTTGTCGGCATCGGTTTCCAGTGGTGTTGTGAGTGCCCTTGGACGACCAATCGCAGTTGAGGATCGTCTGTACGAAAACCTTATTCAGACGGACACGGCCATCAATCCTGGAAATTCAGGTGGTGCTCTCGTCGATCTTGGCGGGCGCGTTGTAGGGATTAATACACTCGTGCGCAACGATGCACAAAACATCGGGTTTTCGATTCCGATTCAGACTGCGATGCGTGTGGCTGATTCTCTGCGAAAGTTTGGTAAGGTCCGACGGCCGACAGCCGGCATCATTGCCGTGAATTTGGATGAAAGACTTCGCCGTGCATTGGGCGTGGGTTCAGATGCTACCGGGATCGTTGTTTGGAACTTGTATCGTGGAATGGGCGCGATTGAAGCTGGGTTACAACGTGGGGATTTGATTACTGAATTTGCGGGTCAAAAGGTCACGGATGAACTCTCATTCCGCCGCATTCTCGAAGGTCAGAAAATCGGGTCCAAAGTGAAGTGCACTGTCATCCGTGGCAATCAGCGAGGTGAAGTCGTAGTTGAACTTTCAGAAGCTCCATAGAGTGTCTTTATTTAGCGGTCTCGAAGCTGTCTGAGTCGGTTTAAGGCGGCTGTGAGGTCAGAATCTTGTGGTGAGGTGGCACTTTGATAGGGTTGCGTATCAACTTTCTCGGTTGGTAATCGAGGTCGATTAGAGCGTGGGCGTGTCCAGCCATCCGGTAATGTATCTGACTCCCATTGCTTCCAGACTTGCTCTTTTGTGTACGCAAGCGTGTTGTCATCCTCTTGCGTTGATGTGAAGTGAAGCTCTACTTCTTCTCCCTGATTCTGTCGGTAAATCGCCTCACTTAGGCTTACGTAGAGGGTGTCATCTTTGCGTACAGTCGCACCGGTAGCGAGTTCAGGGTGGCCGATAATGCGCTTCGGGGATGACCGGCGTTGCTTGACAATCAAAATCCCACCAGGAGTCCGTTGAACATCGAGGCTCGGTGGTGGGCTGGGTGTCAAATTCGGTTCCACTGTTCGTGGTGTCCACGACTGGATACGTCCTCCTGAGACAAGAAGGATAGGTGTTGGCTTTGGGATGATAATCAGTCCAGAAGCACCCTGTTCTGGTGTCCAGATGTTCATGCTCAAGGTGGTTACCCTTTAGTTAGATGGCCGTAAATTTCTCGATGATGGTGGATGGGAATATAGCCCATTTCGCTTGGTTTTGTCTCGCCATCCCAGCCTGGTTTGAACCAAATTGCGGTCCAGTTTGCACGAAGCGCACCATCAATATCCGCATCCGGGTCATTTCCAACCATCACGTGATTACAATTCGGCATGCACTCGGCGGCTAGCTGGAAAATTTTAGCATCAGGCTTACTGATACCGACTTCACAGTCAAGGACGATGCGTTCAAAGTACTTTATGAGTCCCGTGGACACTAATTTCCGATTTTGGAGCGCTGTGGGACCATTGGAAATCAACCCTATTGGGATCCCTTCTTGAACCATGGAATCTAGCACTTCTGTGACCCCAGGGTAACAAACCCATGCATTCTCTTCAGCAGATGCACTGTGTTGCAGTAAGTCTTGTGCGTTGATGCCAGCGAGGTTGAGACGTTGGAGTGTCCCTTGAACAATACAGGTTCGAAAGGCATGTAAGTCCATGTGACGAAGGTTTGAAAACCCGGGAGTTCCGGGCCCAAGCTCCGTCAGCCATACATCCATACTTTGACGAGCTACATCAATCTCTGTGAGTGCGGGAAAGATTGTTCTCAGGAAGGTCGTGCTTGCATTTACAGCTGCAACAAGGCTTTTTGATGTCGTGATGAGTGTGTCATCAAGATCAAACCACACACAGCTACGATTATTGTTCAAAGCCATCCTGAATTTCCAGGGGATGCGGTCGTGAAACAGTTGCGATAACGGAATCCTCGACGAACTGGGCTACGGCTTCTTCCTGAAGTAAGGCATTGACTTGAGCGTTCATGTCCTTGACCTTACGCTGAAGGCTTTTCTGGGCACTACTCCCAGCAGGCAGTGATGCTAGTTCACGTTTGGCATCCACAAGTCTGGCTTCCAATACGAGTCTCAGTTCGCGCCACTGACTAGCCCGTGGTTTACCACCCATAAAATCATCGATCACATCGTCAGTCGTCTCCATGGAGACAATCTTACCTGTCCGGATTGGCTTGTGTCAGGCTGTTTTTTTGCCTCTGTTTGGAGCTGTGCCAAGCTGGGTGGTTCGTTCTGCGATGTTTGTGCAGTGATCACAGATACGTTCAAGGAAGTGTGCGACTTGTAAGAGGTAAGTCGCCTGCATCACGCTCCGTGTGTCCTGCTGCAGAATTTGAATCAACGTTGCACGCATTTGTGCGTAATACAAATCAGCGGTGTCATCCCGCTTGATCACATTTGCTGCAAGTTCGGTGTCATGGGAGATGTAGGCATCAACGCTATCGTGAATCATCCCGTATGCAACCGTCGCATATCTTGGGACATCGATGAGCGGTTTGTAGATGGCTTCATCTGCCATCCGTTGTCCAATACGAGCGATATCAACGGAGTAATCTGCAATCCGTTCCAGATCTGCTGCAATCTTAATCGTGTTATTAATTGCCCGAATGTCCAACGATTTGTCGTTCTGTTTTCCCATCAGCTTCACGCAAGCAGCCTCTAGAGACATCTCAAGCGTATCGACGTTGGCATCCCGGTCAATGACATTTTGACACGTGTCTGTCAGCTGGAGAGTAAGTCCGCGGACAGCAGCGCTAAGCATGTCTTCTGCGGCAACGCTCATTTCAATCAGTGTTGCGGTAATGGATGTGAGCTCGACATCCCAGTGTTGCTTTTCCTTTGACATACTGTAATCAGTCTAGCAAGTCACTCATCTAGATTGTTAAGAAAATCTGTGCAATTTATTAAGAAACGTGGACTGGCTTCAGGTTGAGGCTCTGGAATTTCCAGATTTTCTTGATTTCAGGTCTGTGTAAGGTAACGACAAAGACCTTCCCTTCCATAATTTCTGTCTCGATGATATTTGCCAGTGTGGCAGACCATTGGTCATCCAGTGGGGCATCTGGCTCATCTAGTATTGTAACCGTTCGGTTCGTAGCGATGACTTTTGAGATTGCTACCCGTTGCCACTGGCCTGCTGAGAGGGATGTGATTTCTTTGTTTAGCAGTGGAGTGATGCCCAGTCTCTCAATGCAAACTGGGAGAGCATCACCCTTGTTTCCAATCTCCAGATACTCTCGGACCGTATATGCGAATGGACGGGGAGGATTTTGTGGCAGATATGCCGGCGGAGCATCGGTTCCTATCGTAATGCTTCCCGCGGTTGGCTTCATGACTCTCGACAGGCAGTCCATTAGTGTTGACTTACCTGCGCCATTTGGCCCAGTAATCAGCATCCCATCCCCGTTGGCAACATGAAACGATATCGGTTCTAGGCGTTCATAAACTGCCACTGAGCAAACATCCAGCACTAGTTGCCTTCTCCACCTGCGATTTTGTCAACGATTGCCGTCAGTTCTTCCTGAGATGAATAAGAAATGACCACCGTGCCCTTATCAAGATTTCCTGTGAGGCGAGCCCGCATCCCGAGAGCATTCCTTAGCAGCTGTTCCACAGCTTGGACTTCTGATGAGCCACGCGTTGCGTTTCGATCTGCACGCCGAAGTTCGCCTCTAGTTTCCCGAGAGATCATCTCGGATTCCAGCTGCCGAACGGTCATCCGTCCCGCTTTTGCCTCGCGTAATAGTTCTTGTTGTCGGCGAGCAAAGCCTTCATCCGACCTTTGTTCCTTACTGCCCAACAGAGCACGGGCATGCCCTTCAGATATTTCACCTGCATCCAATGCTTGCTGAATGGGGGTTGGTAAACCTAGGAGTCGCAGTGAGTTTGCGATGGCTGAGCGGCTTTTACCAATTTTGGATGCCAGCGTATCCTGTGTCCAGGTGTATGTGTCCATCAGCTTTTGATATGCAACCGCCGCTTCCAGTGGCTTTAGGTCTTCCCGAAGGAGATTTTCGATAAGCGCAACGGTCAGTGCTTCCTCATCCGAGTAAGGCTTGACAACGACTGGAACGCGAAGCATCCCAATCGAGCATGCAGCTCGGAATCGTCGCTCACCGGCGACAATTTCAAAGGTTCCATTACCGAGTGGACGCACCAGAATAGGCTGAACGATTCCGGTGGACTTTATGGAAGCTGCGAGTTCAGCAAGAGCATCCGAGTCAAAGAACGTCCGTGGCTGGTTTGGGTTGGGTTGAATCTGTGTGATGCTGAGTTCACGTTGTGGCTCACTCCGCAAAAGTCCATCAAGATCCGGGGCGCTTCCTCCACCAGGCAGTAGCGCGTCCAGGCCGCGACCCAGCCCCTTCTTCTGTGTCGATGATGGCATCCCGTCCTTCAGCATGTGTCAATAACTCCTTGGCGATTTCCGTATACGCCACCGCCCCCTTGGAACGGGGATCATAGATGGTGATTGGTTGTCCGTAGCTCGGGGCCTCAGACAGCTTGATGTTTCTAGGTACGACTGTGCTTGACACTTTGTCACCAAAGAAGCTACGAACTTCGCTGAGAATTTGATTGGCATGGTTGGTCCTGCCATCAAACATCGTCAACACTACTCTGGCAATCGAAAGGTCCGGATTTATCCCTCCGCGAATCCGCTTCAGAATCTCGAGCAGCTGTGAAATTCCCTCAAGTGCAAAATATTCGCACTGCATCGGAATAATTACCTCATCCGCAGCTGCCAGTACATTAATCGTGAGCAACCCAAGGGATGGCGGTGCATCGATGATGATGTAGTCATACCGATGGCTGACACTGTCCAGAGCTTTACGTAAAATCCTCTCCCTGTCAGGTAACTCGAAGAGGGACAGATCAGCCGATGCTAGATCAATCGTAGCAGGGATAAGGTCGAGATTACCGATTGCGGTAGGGATAATGGCATCGAGTGCCGTCGCATCTCCTGTTAGGACACGGTACGTGTCTGGTTCACCAACGCGACGAACAACGCCTACGCCACTGGTGGCATTTCCCTGTGGGTCTGTATCTACGAGGAGGACACGTCTGTGAATCGCAAGTGCTGCAGCTAGGCTAATTGCGGTCGTGGTCTTACCAACCCCACCTTTTTGATTGACCACTGCCCAATGTCTTGCCATTTTTGTCCTCTAACTACGAATCAGTGTACCGTCGAGGGGTCTCGACATTCGGACAATTGTTTCACGTGAAACAATTGCGCCCACGTGAAAAAAATGCCGAAGATGGTCGATTTGTGTGATGCTCTAAAACAAATTGTTTCACGTGAAACAATTTGTTTTAGAGCATCACACAAATCGACCATCTTCGGCATTTTTT
>JACCDO011993678.1_pt1 | contig 12094 bp, 13 predicted proteins | sample 7446101 | NCBI WGS metagenome assembly JACCDO01 (sample SAMN15323440, study PRJNA562643) | freshwater metagenome | isolation source: river surface water | place: USA:Blue River Watershed | collected 2017-08-16 | reverse complement strand
TAAAGCACCTTCAACAATATCTGAACATAAGAATTTTCTGCGCCAAATTGCCAACTCAGACATAGAATATATTTTTATCAGCACGGGCGCGACAGATCAGTCCTTTTTGGAATGGGTTGCTGAAAATTTTTCCCAGAAAAAAATAGTTCTCATGCAATGTACTTCGAGTTATCCCACCGCTCCTGATGATTGTAATGTCGCGGTAGTTCGGACTATTGAAAAAATGGGCGAAACCAACTTGATTATTCCGGGCTATTCATCACACGATATTGGCTCTCTGGCTTGCCAACTTTCCGTCGCGAATGGGGCACGCTTTATTGAAAAGCACATAAAGCTTGGGAGTGTCGAGTGGGTCCATTTTGATGGAGTTGCATTGGACCTTATGACAAATGATTTATCCAAATTTGTAGACGACGTTAGAATCGCTGAAAGAATTCTAGGTAGCCACGAAAAGAAACAATTGGTTTCAGAGCACCATAAATATAAACCTAATTCCAAACACAATTGATTGAAGGGTTCTCATGTCTGAGGTCGCCATAGTTATTCCAGCAAGAATGAAGTCGAGTCGGTTCCCCGGAAAGCCATTGGTCAAACTGCTGGGTCGGGAGATGATTTTGCACGTTTTGGAAAGAGTGAGTGAAGTCGCACCCAAGGAAATTATCTTCGTTGCGACAGATTCTTTAGATATTGCACAGGTGGTCGAGAAGTCTGGTTTTCAAGTGGTGATGACCGGTGACCATCCAACGGGTACAGATCGACTTGCAGAAGCGAATCGGACTATAAATGCAGACTTCGTATTAAATATTCAAGGTGACGAACCCGCCTTCAACCCGGCTGACATTAAGACATCTATAAAATTCTTAAGAGAAGCTGGGTTTAATGCAATTACTGGCTATTGCGGCGCGACAGGGAGTTCGGAATTTGAAGATGTAAACACCATAAAGGTAGCCTTTTCGAGAGGAAATAGATTGCTCTACATATCTAGAGCTTCTATCCCTGGATCCAAGAATAGAAAGACTACAGATTTCTATAGACAAGTTTGCATGTATGGGTATACGAGAGATGCATTAGCTAAATTTGCAGATCTGCCTCGTGGGGCTTTCGAGCAGATTGAAGACCATGAATTACTTCGCTTTCTTGAAAATGACCTGACTGTGGGCGTAGTAGAGCTGTCGGATTGGTCAGTTCCAGTAGATTTGCCAGGAGACGTCGCTTTGGCTGAGAAGCAACTCACGGAAAAATTCTTCTTAAGCAATCTTGTTGATTAAATACATTGGATCCTTACGTCTAATTATTGAGCTGAAGAGATTACTCACTGACCATATCCCTGCACGAATTGCCTCCTGGTTCCAAGGTCGGGATATTAGAATGTAGGCGAGACGTCCAAACTGAGAATACATCAGCTTCCACTGACTCAGTTCAGGGTTGGATTTAACAAAGAAATATCTCCAGGCAGCTCCCGAAATAATTGCCTGACTCCGATTGTAGTCGTTGGGTTCTGTGTCCTGGAAAGAAACTTTTGCCTCTGGCGCAAAAAGGAGCCTGCCCTCCTTAGACTGTTGGTATGAAAAAACTAAATCCTCACATGCAGCATATCTACTTGAAGGAACAAGCGATGTGTAGTTGCTTGTAGACTCAATTTTCCAGATAGAAGCGCCATTCAACCACTCTGTATAAATAGGTTGAGTATTTTCCAAATAACTAACCCCCTGACCACTACTTAGAACTTTGCCAGGTGTTCCACTGCTCAATAAAAATGCACGGCCCAGAAAGTTTTGGATTCTTGAAGTTCTATCTATCCGACTCGTAGGCGTTAGGCCCAGACCTATACCAACGATCCCATCATCGGATTTATTGTATGAAGACAAAGTTTCAAAGGCTTTTTCAAATGCATCAGGCTCCAAAGTTAAATCATCATCAAGGAATGCTACCCAGGGGATTTCCTTTCGTAATCTCGTGATTCCGATTTTCTTTTGATTTACCTGTCCCGTCACCTCAGAGTGGAAGTAATCAATCTCAAAGACATTCTTAAACTCAGAAATAACATCGTGAATCGGGTGTCCTGAGGAAACTAGGACCAAAGATTTAGGTTTGATTGTGCTCTTTTCCACACCTCTTAACAGTTTTCTGACACTTTCAGGGCGATCTTTGGTGGCAATAAGTATTGAAAAATCGGGGTGGTTCATATGTAAACTATATACATGTCCGCAGGAATGGATACGTAGGCATCTAGTTTGGGGGTTGACTTGGGAAAGGTATTGATTCTGGGAAGTTCCGGCCTTTTGGGATCAAAAATTTCACAAATTCTCGACTCCAAATTTGAAGTGATTGGAACTCACTTTAACAACGCACATAACTCGATAAGGGATAGCATTCACTTAGACGTATCTTCGCAGGACTTGTTTGAGGAAATAGTTAAAAAGGTTTCTCCGCAATTTGTGGTCAATTGCGTTGGATTGACGAGCGTAGATGATTGTGAACGGTTACCCGAAAAAGCAATGCTCCTTAACGCACTATTTCCTCACAGGGTCGCAAAAGCAAGTAGTAAGTTTAAGTTTCGCTTTATTCATGTCTCAACTGATCACTACGGCACCACTAGCTCTGAGGTTCGAAATGAGTTGATGGATCCGATCCCTGTAAACTCTTATGGTTACTCAAAACTTGCCGGAGAACGTTTGGTTCTAAATGAAAGTCCAGACGCTTTGATTCTCAGAACAAACTTCTTTGGTGTCTCCGCAAGTGGTAATCATTCAATTTTAGATTTTGCAGTTAATTCCTTAAATGGAGCATCTCCAGTTTATGGTTATGAAGACGTTTGGTTTTCCCCATTAGGAGTAACTCAAATTGGGCGGTTCTTAGAAAAGGCACTTGAAGGCGACTTGGCAGGAGTCTTAAATTTAACTGGGACGGAATCCATAACGAAATTAGATTTCTTGCGAGCGGTGGCGGTGGCCTTAGAATTAGATCCCAATCGTGTTATCCCAGCCAAAAGCTCAAATTTCTCCTCCTTAGTTCCCCGGCCGACCAATTTATCTTTGGACAATTCCAAGCTTCGCAGCCTCGGGGTTGAATTGCCTGCCCTGAGGGATATGATTGAAGAGGAGCTTTCGTATAAGGTTGTAGCCTAGGTCTTCACAGAGAAAGCGATGCCATGTCTTATTTAGCTGGAAAAACCGTCCTGATTACTGGGGGTACGGGCTCCTTTGGAAAGGCATTCGTAAAGCGCGTGCTTGCTGACGATGAAGTCAAGAAGTTAGTCGTATTCAGTCGCGACGAACTGAAACAGTTCGAGATGGCTGAGCAGATTAATTCGCCGAAACTTCGGTACTTCTTAGGTGACGTTAGGGATTATCAACGACTACTACAGGCTACGGATGGAGTAGACGTAATTGTGCACGCTGCTGCGATGAAACAAATACCTGCTGCAGAGTACAACCCTATGGAAGCGATCAAAACGAATGTGATTGGTGCAGAAAATATTGTTAACGCAGCAATCCAAAATAGAATTTCAAAAGTTGTGGCCTTAAGTACGGATAAGGCAGCTAATCCGGCAAATCTTTATGGAGCAACTAAACTTTGTTCAGACAAACTGATGGTCGCAGGAAATATTCTTGCTGGGTCTCTTGACACAAAGTTTGCATGCGTCAGGTATGGAAATGTTTTGGGATCTAGGGGAAGCGTAATTCCCTTCTTTTTAGAGCGAGCCAAAGAAGGTTTTCTTCCGATAACGGATGCAAGAATGACCAGATTTTGGCTCACAATCGAAGATGGTGTCCAATTCGTACTAGACAGCCTTGAAAGAATGCACGGGGGCGAGATTTTTGTTCCCAAAATTCCCAGCTTCAAAGTAACTGATGTTGCGCGAGTAGTTTGCCCTGGAATCCCAACACGTATTATTGGAATTCGTCCAGGTGAGAAACTGCATGAAATTATGATCACTGAAGACGACTCGAACTACACTTATGAGTTCGATGACCATTTTGCAATTCTCTCGCCTTCCTTACTTGTATCTGGAACTTATAAGAATTTAGGGAGTAAGGTCCCAGAGGGTTTCAATTTCTCGAGCGATAACAACAAGGTTTGGCACACAGATGAAAGTTTTCTTAAGTTGCTGAAGGAGCATGGAATATTAAAGTAATCCCTTACAGTCGGCAGACGGTCTCCCTCACTGATGCGCTCAAGGTGGGTTGGCACGTTTGGCGGCGCTCCCTTACGCAAGGGCCAAAGATTGGGGAGTTTGAAGAATCCGTAGCGGCTGAAGTAGGAGCAAAGTATGCTGTTGCTGTCTCTAGCGCCACTGCTGGGTTGCATATAGCCCTAGAGGCATTGCAAATTCAAAAGGGCGGAGAGGTTATAACTTCTCCCATTTCATTTCTATCGTCCGCAAATGCGGCCATTTATGCTGGCTTAACCCCTAAATTTGTTGATATAGATTCATTTTCACTAAATATTGATTTAAATCTTGTGAAATTGGAGTTGGATTCAAATCGTCAAGTGGCCGCTGTAATTCCTGTCCATTTCGGAGGTTTGCCATGCGACATGAAGGTATTGTCTGAATACACAAACTCAAAAAGAGTTCCAGTTATTGAGGATGCCGCGCATGCTTTAGGGGCTGTTTACGATTGTGGAAGTAGAGTTGGCAGCTGCAAGTACTCCGATATGACTGTATTTTCCTTTCACCCAGTTAAGTCAGTGACAACTGGTGAGGGCGGGGTAATCACAACTAATAGTCTTGACCTTTACAACAAGTTGCTGCAACTCAGATCTCACGGGATTAGTCAGCAAAGTGAGAGGTTTCTTAATCCGCAATTAGCGTCAACCAATGGTGTGAAAAATCCCTGGTATTACGAGATGCAACAACTTGGCTATCACTATCGTTTGACAGAAATTCAAGCTGTACTCGGAACGTCTCAGATGAGAAGATTAAGGGCATTTGTTTCAAAGCGGCGGGCAGGTGCGGCCTATTACGATGAGTTACTAATGGAATCAAAGTTTGTGCACTCTGCACAACCCGCCAATAGTGATCGAAGTGCGCGTCACTTATATGTCGTCCGTATTGATTTCTCTAAAGTGGACCTCTCAAAAGCGGAGTTGATGCACGCACTGAGGGAAAAGGGTATTGGTACCCAAGTTCACTATCGTCCAATTCCACAACAACCGTATTATTCAAACCTCGGATACGACTTTGCTAATTACCCAGAGGCTCTCCATTATTACGAGGAAGCGCTGTCAATACCTCTCTTTCCCGGGATTCGTCGTAAACAACAGAGATACATCATAAACACCCTCCTGGGTTTGCTAGAAGTTAAAAACTAACACCGTAAATTCCGCCCTCGGTACCACCTCATAATTCGAATTATTTCTTTGATTCAAGTGACTAGAGCTCTAAAGTCCTCTAAATCCATAGGTCGAACGTTTTGAGCAATGCAAGAACTCCAGTGCAAGATAATCAGTTTTTCAAGTACCATGATGGTATGGGTGTAGCGCTTGAGACTTCGCGACTTGTGATGCGTGAAATTGATTCCAGCAAAGATGATTTGATCCAATATTTAGGTTGGCTTCAAGATGTTCACAATAACTCATTTATCCAGAGTGCAAGAGTTGACTATAGAATGGAAGAACTTGAAGATTTTATAGATTCCATCAACTCAAAGAGCGATGCACTTCTCCTAGGTCTTTTCTTGCGGAAAGAGAATCATTTCATCGGCACATTGAAAGTTGAGCCAATTGATTATTCTGCAGGTAGTGCATGGCTCGGTATCATGATTGGGAATCCTAAGTTCAGAGGCTTAGGCTATGGTCGCGAAGCAATGGAGAAGGTTCTGATTTACCTTTTTGATTTTCTGAAACTTCAAGCGGTTTATCTTGGTGTCGATTTAGAGAATCTAAGCGCAATCAATCTTTACAGAAAATTAGGATTTAGAGAGTATGAATTAAATGCTAACAGTATGTTTATGCAAAAAACCGAGACTACCTAACTTTAAAAAGAGGTTTGAGTGGCGTAACTTTAAGCTTAGATTTGAGATTATCTTGAATTACCCCTTTAGAGATTGACTCTAGGGTGGTCAAATAACTTTCCTCTAACTGATTCAAATGTTTTCGAGAATGTGCGAGATTAACATTGTGGGTTCCTAGGATTAGAACACCTTGTTGAAACATTTCCTGCATAAAGTAAGTTTTTAGGAGTTCTGGTGAATAGTCCTCGGTTCCCTTCCAATTCAGGAACATCCATGTAGGGTCACCGCTCAAATTGAGTAAATCACTAGTTCTGGTCTGAGATATAGCTAGGCTGACACGTTCTTGAAGGTCGGTGCCAATCCGTCGCAGTTGAGGAACCACCTCATGATTCATATGTAATTGCAGTACAGATTTAGCTGCTGCGAGCGAGAGTAGTTCTCCTCCAAACGTTCCAGAAAAAAATATCTCCTCCATCTCCATCAGGATGTCCCGTCTGCCTGCGACTACGGAAAGCGGGAATCCATTTGCTATTCCTTTTCCGAAAGTTGATAAGTCTGGGATCACGTTGAAAAGTTCTTGTGCTCCCCCTTCCGAAAATCTAAATCCAGTAATAGTTTCGTCGAAAACCAAAACAACTCCGTGGGCCTTGGTAAGTTCCCTCACCCCCTCAAGGAATCCTGGATTTGGAAAATTCAAGTTCATTGGTTCCATTACTACACATGCGACGTCATTTCTATCGCTCAAAATCTTCCGTAAAGATTGCAAATCATTGTATTTAAAGACTTCTGTAAGTTCAGAGGTGACCTGCGGAACACCCTTGTTTCTTGTTGTTGAACCGATGTACCAGTCCTGCCATCCATGATATCCGCATACAACTATCCGGTCTTTCCCTGTATATGCGCGGGCTAATCTCACGGCGGCTGTCGTCGCATCAGTACCATTTTTTCCAAATCGGACCATCTCTGCAGAAGGGACAATATTGCAAATCATTTCAGCAACTTCAGCTTCCAAAGTTCCGGGGAGTGAGTATGTCACTCCCTTCTTGAGTTGCTTTCGGACTGCACGATTAACTCGTGAATCTCCGTAACCTAGAGTTACTGATGCTAGAGACGAAACTAGATCTACATATTTGTTTCCATCAACATCCCAAACTTCGCACCCTTTCGCCTTCTCTATATAGAGAGGTGAAATACCCACAGGATACTGAGTTCGGGATTTACTAAAAGTCTGAGACCCCAGTGGAATTGTGTGTTCTGCACGAATCAAATGCGCTTCGGATTTTGTAAATTTGCGCACGTGTTGTCTACTCTTGAATCTCTTTAAGCGCCACATTCCTAAGGTTACCCGATATCTCGTTGTAAAGTTCAGGTTTTCCTGTCAGCAAATCTAGCAAGTCTTGGTAGTTGAAGGTGAGTTCCCGACCTTTGAATTCGTAATAAACCTTCCTTACAAACTCAAGGTCTCCTTCGTAATCGACTGTCCACCGAAGGCTTGACAGGTCCCTGGCCTGTGAAAAGTTTTTGATAGAAAATTCTTTCATTCTGTTCTTTAGTCCTAGTGTCACATGCTCACTTTCAGCTGCGGAAAGTGGATACTCGCTCACTCTGATTAGAGCTGACCGCTTTACGATTTCAATATCTAACCCATCCGGAAAGGTTGGTTCAAGAGCGTTGCTTAAATAGTCAAGATCAGAATTGTCAAACTTTGAAACCATTTCATCAATCAAATTCGGCATAACCAGAGGGCAATCTCCAGTTAAGCGCACTATATTTTCATAGTCCCTAAATCGCTCTAGAGCCTGCAAGAAGCGCTCAAGCACGTTGTCGATTGGACCCCTTTCAACCAAAACTCCGTTCTGTAAGAGGTATTCTGTGAGTACATCATCACTTTGGTCTGTCGAAGTCACAACAACCAGTTCATCAACTTTTTTTGCTTCTCTAATTCTCATAATCTGCCAATAAATCATTGGTCTTCCATTAATGTCAGCTAGTACTTTTCCGGGTAAGCGAGTGGAAGTCATTCGTGCTTGCAGGATAGCCAAATTCTTATTATTCATGGTGCCAATTTCTTGGGTCACGAATGAATTCCGGAAGTACTGCATCAATTGGAATGTCTTCGTTGGAATAATTCACTGCAAGTTTCACATCGTGAAGTTGAGAAGCTTCAGAAACTCCAATCACGAATTTAGAAGCCCATCCAAGTTGCTGCACATAACTTAAACACAGCTGAAGTGGTGAACTATTCCTTATTTGGGCGACTTCATTTAATCGATCTAAAAATGGCTGCGCACCTGCAAGATGTGCTGGTGCATTTTTCATTAAAAGCAACCCTTGCAAGAAAATGGACCTTACGTGAAATTCAATCCCTAATTCATGGAGTGATTTGATCTGGCCAGAGTGTCTAAGTCTTTGATCTGCGATATTTTCAGGGACTTGAAAGAGAGTAATCCTTGGATGTCTTTCTCGGATTCTCAATACTTCTTCTAGTTCGTAAACTGAAGCTCCTACTTTTTGGACCCTGCCTGTTTCTAATATCGAATCTATAAGATTCTCTACATCTTTCGAATCTTTAGTAAGGAGCTCATTGGGATTATGGAAATACAAGCCTTGGAGAGAATCGATTTTCATTAACTTTAAGGATTTTTGCAAGGAAAGAACTGCCTCGGTAGGGGAATTAATCATGCTGCGAGAAATTTTTGAATAGCAGTTGAACTTTGGGTGGGATGTATGGAACTTGCCAATTATTTCCTCTGCATTTTGATATTCGGGTGAAGTATCTAGGTCAAAAAATTCCAAATGTTGTGCTTCGGCAAGAATCTCTAATGCCTTTGTTTCAGATTGGACTCGGCCTTGATTCGCAACACCATAGTCGGTGCCAAATGTTGCTGTACCAATCACTATTTCCATTATCAGCCAGAGATGTAGTCGAGTGACAAAGGGGTTCCGATTGTAAAATCTCCGTTGAATTTCTTGCCGATTACCTCAGGCAAAAATTTTGGTTTTGCCCCATCCCCGGGGCGGATTGCCCGGACGTTGAGCTCGGTGACTATATCTCCTGCCTTTACATCTTGGGTGATGTAAAGGGATCGCCTTAATCTTCTTGACTCCATTTCTGAGTCTTGAATTCTCCATTCTGGTCTGCCTAAGGAATCTTTCGCATAGTTTCCTTGAGTTACAAGTTCTGCAAATTCTTCCGGTTCCATAGAGAATGTGCTATCCGCTCCGCCGTCCGTTCTTCTTAATGTGATGTGCTTTTCGATTGCCGTGGCCCCAAGTGCTATGGCCGCGACACTTACACCAATTCCCAATGTGTGATCTGAAAGACCAACCTCACACCCGAATGTTTCTCTCAATAGGGAGATTCTCCTTAGGTGGCTGTCTGCAGGGACAGCTGGGTATGAACTTGTACATAGTAAAAGAGTTAGGCCTTTATTTCCTGTTTCCCTAACGACCTGAACAAGCTCATCAATCTCTTCCAGTTCGGTCGCACCTGTAGAAACAATCACCGGCTTTCCAGTTTCTGCGACAGCTCTAATTAGGAGGTGGTCGCCGGTTTCCAGAGATGCAATTTTGTACATAGGAGCGTTGAGGGATTCTAAAAATTTGACAGCTGATAGATCAAATGGTGAACTGAATGGAAGGACTCCGAGTTCGCGCGCTAGGGCAAATAGCTCTTCATGCCAGTCCCAAGGGGTATGTGCCTCTTCGTATAGAGAATATAGGGTTCTTCCTCCCCAAAGTTCATGATCCGCAGTTACCGACAGTTTGGGTAAATTCAAAGTCATTGTGTCGGCCGTATACGTTTGGAACTTTACTGCAGTAGCTCCGGCCTTTGCCGCTTGAATTACCAATTCTCGCGCTCTCTCGAGCGAGCCCAAGTGATTCGCAGAAACCTCAGCTATAAACATCACTCCATCATTTGATTTGGTCACAGCTTAAGTATACTTACGAATCGATGGATATCGTCATGCGTCCCGTTTCACTAAGTGATTCTGAACGAATTCTGAGGTGGAGAAATTCTACAATCGCGAGAAATGTGTCCCCGATAGGTCGTGAAATAGATGAGTTAGAGCATCGGGAGTGGTTTAGGTCCAGGATAAGAAGGATATCGTCAGAACCTTATTGGATGATGTCTTTCAATGGAAATAATGTTGGTTTCGTCCGCCTTGACCTTTCAGACAATTTACTTAACATGTTTACAGTTAGTATTTTCGTAGACTCGGAATATAGAATGCTTGGAATTGGAAGGCAAATGTTGAGACTTGCGTTTGATTCGATTGCGAATGAAAATAGAGAGTATGAATTTCGTGCAGTTATTAGTCAGGATAATGTAAGTTCAATCAGATTGTTTAAATCATTTAACTTTGAGTATTTTACAGAACTAGAAGAACATTTTTCTGAATATAGAAGAAAATCTTTATCTGATGCGCCTGGTCTTTAGAGTTGATGCTTCCCCAAACATGGGGACCGGCCACGTGATGCGTTGTTCTGCAATTATTGAAGAAGCCACCTTAAGAGGAATTACCTCCGTGGTTATAGGAAAATTAGGTGGATACGACTGGCTAGCAGAGCGCCTAAAAAGTATAGGGGCTCTGCATCTAGAAGATTCAGAATTGTTTCAAATTAATAAGGATGAAGATATCTTGGTGATTGACTCCTACGACCTTCCGGTGACTGATGATTTCATTCAACCGCAAAATTGGAGGTCAGTCATTAGCATCGCAGATGATGTTACGCCTGATTACCTTGCAAAATTAGTTATTCATCCAGGAATTGATGTGTTTCTTAAGAAAGAAAATGGAGGTAAGACATTAGCTGGTGCCGAGTTCATACCGTTTAGAAGATCTATTAAGAAGTCACTGGGAACAAAGAGTCCCGCGGTACATAAAGTTGTTGTATTTGCGGGTGGTACTGATGGTTTCAATTTCGCCTTGGCTATGGCTCGGGAGCTAAGTGGGGTTCAGGAATTTGATTCGGCGGTTTTTTTCTCTTCTTCTGAGTTTGAGATAGTCTCATTAGATTCTAGGTTTCGAGTGCAGAATTTTGGTCCTGATTTAGATAAGGAGCTCGATGGTGCCGATTTGGTATTCACTTCAGCAAGCACTTCTAGTCTCGAGATTGTTGCTAGGGAGATTCCTTTGGGAGTCTGTTTTACTGTAGATAATCAGATCCCTTATTTCAACGCACTAATCAATTCAGGGTTGGCGCTTGGTATAGGAAATTACAGTGCAGCTGACAGGTGGAAATTGAATCGAACTGCAATTGAAAGTCTCTTTTCAGATTCAAGTCTTCGAGAAAGGCTTTCAACTAATTCAAGTCACTTCTTTGATCTGAAGGGCAGTCAAAGAATTGTGAGTGAAATCTTGAGCCTTTAAGTTGTTTCAATCTAGAATTACAACACCCGCAGGCGTCAAGAGGTGAACTGCAACAATTCCTGATTGGTCATCGTTCTTAGAAGGGTCTACCCACTCGATATCAACATCGCCAAGGGAAGCAAGGATGTCTTCCTTAAACCATGAGTCGGCAAGCTGATCGCTATCAGCGATAACGATCTTTTCGATTTCCGCTAACGGTGTTCCATCTTGTGACGGATGATCCGCTGAGAGCCATTGGATAAAAAAGGGAAACTCCCGAGTGTCTGAGATTTCCTTTACGCCGATTTGCTTCCACTTAAGGTCTGAACCATTTGGACGTGTACGGTGACCTTCAGTCGCTTCACGACCAAACTTTTCAGCGATTGGTTGAATGTCTTTAGTGCTGAATACCCAAGTAAACCAACCACCACCTTCATTAGCTTTTTGAGATACCGCTTTACCCCACGGTGTTTGCTCTGTGGCTGGATGATCGAGTGGACAGACAACTTCAATGTACTGGCCGTTCTTCAATGAAGCAGTGAAGTTACGTGTTCCAAAACGAGGATGAATACCACCATCCACAAAGGTGCTGCCCAGGCGCGAACCTAAGCGTTGTACTGTGTCAGCAAGTTGATCGTGGGAAGTCACATAAGAAACATGGTCTAGACGCATGGAGGAATTCTGCACCATGGCAAGGGGTGCTAATTACCATAGGTTAAGGCAGGGCAAGCCGGCACATAAGTGCTTCGCACGTAGCCAATGGGGCTGCGTTCATGGCTAAAT
>JACCDO011778614.1_pt1 | contig 12095 bp, 11 predicted proteins | sample 7446101 | NCBI WGS metagenome assembly JACCDO01 (sample SAMN15323440, study PRJNA562643) | freshwater metagenome | isolation source: river surface water | place: USA:Blue River Watershed | collected 2017-08-16 | reverse complement strand
GCGCAGATACTGCAGACTATGACCAGCAAGTAGATGTGGAAAGGCCCGTGCATGAGTGAGTGAGTGAGTGAGTGAGTGAGTGAGTGAGTGAGTGAGTGAGTGAGTGAGTGAGTGAGTGAGTGAGTGAGTGAGTGAGTAGTACAGTGCTTATAGTGTATATTTGTCAACAATTTGATTATAAATGAAACATTTTTTATATTTTTCCTGCTCTTGCATGATAAGGTTGTGACATGAGCAGCTACCGAGATCGCTTGAACCGCGATTGACTGCTCGATTGACTCTCGCTGCCAGAAGTGTTACTAAGTCGCCGCTTTTTCGAGCTGGTGGGACTAGCCGTTACTTGTGAGTCACTGTCGGTTGGTGTACTATTCTTTGCTCTATTATTCTTATTTCGATTTTCTTTTTTCATTTCTTTGTCCTCATCTCCAACTTTACTTTTCTTGAGCTTGTAATATCTTAACTCGTTGTAAAACCCGCTGTCTTTGATGCACTCATCGCCTGCTTCATTCGCGGGTTGACACTTGCGGATACTGTCAGTCATCGCGATAAGATCACCATTTTCAAGTACTAACGGTCTCTTTGAATTACTTGGGATCACTTCCTTGATACGGGTGAATACGGTGTGTTCCCGGAAGACGTGGTTGAAATAAGCGATCCAGTCACCGGCAACCAGCGTCTCGGTTGGATTGGAATTGAGCTTAGTTGCCAGTGCAACGATGTCACCGTCATCATCGTCTTCTTGAATTTTCTTCGCATTTCGCGTTGGGCTTCTACTAGGGCTTCGAGTGGGGCTTTTACTAGGACTTCGAGTAGAGCTTTTACTAGGACTATCTGCAGGCAACGCTAATGGTACTACAGGAATAGCCTGCTCCAGAAACGCATTGGCGACAGTCATTATTTGCTCTTTAATATATTTCGCATCTGCATGCTTAAAGCCACTAGTTTTACTCAATACTTCGTACATATTCTCGATATTTTCTGCATTCCACTCTCCTTTGCTGCTGGTGTTCTTATTTTTCTTTGGTCTTATTTCAATGACATCAAGCGATCCACTTTGTCTCTTATCCAGTGGTTTGTCATATGGTATGATATCTTTACTTTTTTCTAAAAGAGCATATTCATATGTATTATGAGGTTTCTTCGTTAAAGAAATGTACTGAACTAAGGCTTTAGTTGGTGGTATTGGCCATTCATTACCAATTTCTTTGGGCGATAGCAGTGCACCTTCGCTATTATCGCATATTCTTGCTGGAAAAAATGGTTTATTTCCTTTATAGTATATGCATTTAGCCCACACCAACCTATCTAGCTCCACTGCCTTGACCACAGTATTATACAAAATTATGTTGGGTCCACGCGCACCACTACTATTACCGTCTTTGCAAGCAATGAATCCATCGTCATCATTGGCTGGCTTATCATTACTTGATTGTGAGGAAGCTTTCGCTTGCAGTTCTTTCTCCCTCTCTGACTCCACCTCTGCCGCAGTGGCCTCCATCATCTCTAACAGCCAATCCGACATTGCGTATCCTCTCTTCCCTTATTTCTTTGGTGTTACCTCTCCTTCCTCGCTAACCCATTTAAATTTTTGAAAACTCCGGTACCATTCAAGGGGACTTCAGAATTTGTTTGTGCTTTTTACAGAATAGTAAATCTTCATAAGTTGGCGGCGATCCAGCTTAGTCTGCCACCCAAGTAAACGGTCAGAAGGGGAGACGTTAGATAACATGTAATATTCACCGGTACCAATTATTTGAAATTTCGAAATAGTTGAGTTGACCACACCAAAAAATCTTCTTCGGCTTAAAAATGGACGAAATAAGTCGACTATCCGACTCGCTAGTGTCTTCTGCTGTGTTGTCTGGTGTGGAGAGCCAGGGGACTCCATCTGTATCCAGTAATAATGATTTACCTGAACCAGTCCCAGCAACAGAGTCACGTTGTGTATTAGAGGACTTCGTACAGTGTTCTAAGAGTCATTTATGGAAGTTAATGATGTCTTTCTATGATCGTAAAGGAGTAGAGTCCTGGTCGCAAGGGATTGTGCCGCATTTTATTACTTGCAATAGTTTTATTGGTAGTTCATATGCCAAGGTACTTCATGGGTACATCCGAGATGCGCTTCGATTAAATAAATTGAACACTAATGAGCCGTTATACATCATAGAATTGGGTGCTGGAAGTGGCAAGTTCAGTTACTTCATGTTAAAAGCGTTATATGAGATGAGAGACGTTTGCGATTTCCCGTTTAATAAAATTGTTTATGTTATGACTGATTTTACTGAAAACAATTTTAAATTTTGGAAATCTCATCCTTCTTTAAAGATGTACTTCGATATGGGCGTGCTAGATGCGGGTATATTTGATGCCGTTAATGATGATAAAATCAACCTATTCTTCTCTGGTAAAGTTATATCGAAAGGATCGTGTGTCAACCCAGTATGTGTGGTGGCCAACTACCTTTTTGATACATTATATCACGACATATTCCAAGTCGATGGTGGGCAGCTAAAAGAAGGTACGTCACTCACTCACTCACTCACTTACTTACTTACTCACTCACTTACTCGTGATAGGTTTGGTTAGTGTGGGTAGTAAGAATTCCCAAGAACCTGATCCTCTTGAACCAGATATTATATTACGATTGGATAACCGCTATAAGTACGTGCCTATCGTCCCGTCGTATTACACTCAGGAAGATGGTGATGAGCTCTCTTTATACAGAATCCTTCGATGGTATCACGAGTACTTCCGTACATCAAATAGTGGTGCATCTATTCTCCTTCCTATCGGTGCAATCAGAGCATTGCGAAGAATTAGTAAGTTCAGCGACGGACGTCTTATTGTGATATCTGGTGACAAAGGAAACAACAATCCTGATCAATTCACTGGTTTAATGGATCCTCATATTGCTGTGCACGGTTCTTTCTCACTCATGGTTAACTACCACGCAATTGGTGCATGGTTTACATCTAATGGAGGCTTTGCCTTGCACAATCCGCAAGAGGAAGCATCATTGAAGGTGTCATGCTTTGTGTTGGAGCCATGCACTGAGCCATCAACAAGTGATGATGGTGACTGGTTAGGTGAAGCAATAAACCAACGTGATCGCACTCGATCAAGTCGATATCCTCATTTAAAACGTGCATTTACAGATTGTGTCGATACTTTTGGTCCTAACGATTTCTTCGTGTTACAAAAGAGTATCAAAGAGGACCTAGCTCAGCCTCCGCTACGCACTGTGGTATCGCTGCTCAAACTAGGTGATTGGGATCCAGATGTGTTCTTTAAATTTAGGGATGTTATACTAAATCACGCTCCATCATGCGGACAAAAGCTACGTAATGACTTGTGTAGAGGTGTCCCGCGGGTGTGGGAAAATTACTATTCTATGGACGCAGACAAGGATATAGCCTTTGAAATTGGTAGATTTTACTATGGTATACGTGAGTATGCACATGCATTGAAGTTCTATAAGATAAGTAGTGATACCATCGGTGAGCACCATGTGACCTTCCACAACCAAGGACTGTGCCATTACAGTATAGGAGAGATAGACACGGCATTGGTGCAGTTTAAACGTGCTTTAAGCATGAATAACGACTATGAAAAAGCACGAAGTTGGATAGAAAAATGCACCAAAGAATTAGAGAAAACACCCGTTCCGGAGTAGGAGCAGGAGCGAGTGAGTCAGTTGTTTGTTTCTTTGTATTCTTTTAACCCAAATATCAGCTAATACTGCAATGTGTGGCAGCTTCCAACGCTAATCCCTATTTTCACCCGCAGAACTTTGCCGCTCCACACACTGTCCCCAGCCGTTCGTTAACCTCTGGTTGCAGAGTCTGTGCAAAACCCTTTACGCTCTCGCCCAGCGTCTGGTCTTTGCTCAGGTTTACACAGAGGTTTTGGAGGAAAGGCGTAGACCGGTACTAGAACCCGGTTCCGGGGGGATGCGAAAAATTTTGAGAATTTTCGCGGCCCTCTCGTCGACTTCCCAGCGAGAAAAAAAGAAAAATTAACGTGCTTACAGCGGTGTAGAAGAAACGACGCTGTATATACTACTTCTCCTACTACTCCCTTTATTGGTGCTCACTGCAATGCAGAAGACAGTTCTAATTACAGGCGCGAGTCGAGGAATTGGACTAGGAATGGTAAAGCAATTTCTTTCTGATGAGTCATATTTTGTTATTGCTTGCGCGAGAAGTCCATCGGCGTCACTTGAGTCATTAAAGGAAAATTTTGCTGGGCGTTTGGCAGTGGAAAAATTAGATGTTGCATCGAAAAGTGATTTTGCTCACATTGCTGATAAATATGACTCCCTTGATGTAGTAATAGCGAATGCCGGCATATCTAACAAGAACCACCCTGTTGATCCGTTGTTGACATGTTCCGTCGAAGATATGATGGCTACATTTGAAACAAATTGTGTTGGCACATTACTTACAATGCAATCCTTTACGAATGCATTGATAAAATCCAAATCAAAAGTAAAGGTTTTCACATGTATATCATCTAGATTGGCTTCTATTGGACAGAATACCTTTGGTGGTTACACATCATATCGCGCTTCAAAAGCTGCTTTGAATCAACTTGTAAAAACTTACGATAATGATAAATCTGTTCGGGCTAATGGCATAGTGAGTGTTTGCATTCATCCCGGTTGGGTTCAGACTGATATGGGTAAATTGCTTTCTCCCTCATTCATTCATTCATTCATTCATTTAAATAACTAACTTACTCTCACTCACTCGATCCCACACTAATTTACTCACTCGTTCTTTAGGAGGTAGTAATGGACGCAAGGCTGATATAGAAGTAGAAGAAAGCGTTCAAGGAATATACAATGTGATTCATGATGTCATCAAGATAAAAGGAGGAGAAGAGTCGACGCTGCCGCAGTATCAGTATATCAAGGATAATTCCTGCTTGTTCCTCGGGTTCAACCACGAGATTTTACCCTGGTAATAATGAATTGTAAATAATGTCAATACCCAACTCATCGCTCTACTTCGTGATTGTCTTTGCAATAACTGTTGAAAGCGATGCGGCGAGTGGCATTTCTGCTCCTGGCGCTTGAGTGTAAGTACTCAGTGAGACACCGGTACACCTTGCGATGAGAGTCATCATGAGACTCGGTGACTCACCATACTCTCAGACAGTAAAAGGGGTCAGTCAAGTGTACTACCTCGGATTAACACAAGTGGTCACCTATTGTGAGCACTGGGAAGCTTCCTAATCATGTTATTCACTCTATGTATTGCAATGTTGCTTGTACTGGGTGATTCACTCCACCATCATGTATTGCATCATCACCATCTTCCATCATCAAATACCAAAGAACCAATAGTTATTCTTCACGGATTGCTTGGTTCCTCACGCAACCTTATGTCGTGGGCCAAGCTATTGCATAGTAAGTTAAACAATCAGCATGATATTTTTTTGCTAGATCTGCGGAATCATGGACAATCAACCAAGTTAGGTCCGTTATTAATGGAATACAATCTGATGGCGGGAGATATTATCGCTACATTAGATTCATTGAATATTAAGTCGTTCCATATGGTTGGACACTCATTAGGTGGGAAAGTTGCTGGGGCAACTAGTTTAAAATATTCGGATAGAGTAAAATCGCTAGTATTTCTTGACATATCTCCAATTAAATATGATAAAACCAGTGAAGTCTTTAAGGAAGTTATTCATACGGTAGACTTTTTAGTCTCATCAAAATCAAAAATATCAGAATCTTCATCAAAAAAAGAAGTACAAGAATTAATAAGTGAGTGAAAATATATAGTAATCAATCTTATGTACTCAACTCACGACTTACTTGCCTTAGGCAACACCATCACCGATGAGGCCATGACTGCCTTCTTACTCTCCAATATCCAAGGCGCTGTGACTCCCATGCAGAACATAGCAGATGACGTCTGTTTACCATCAAGTAAACTAGGTTTTGAATGGAAATTCTTGGTTGACGGCATCAACATGAGTATGGACAACATCGCCGACTTCCCTTTCACCAGTAATCAGTATGTCTTTGACAAACCGTGTCTTGTATACAAGGCGGGCAACAGTCAGTTCGTTAGACCACATCATCTAGAGCAAATCAAACAATTATTCCCGTCTTATAACTATGTTCAAGAAAAGGGATCACACCATTGGATGCACATCTCACATCCCGAAGAAAGTACTAATAAACTAATAAACTTTTATAAATTTGTGTATAATGAATAAATGCAAACGGCTAGAATCTCTACCTGCGAGCCCGGCTCAGGGCCCACTCCCTCACACTGCCTCACTTCCGTAAAAGTGGAGGGAAGATTCACACACAAAAATAAAGTCAACAAAGCATCGCATATGACACAACCAATGATGTTCGCCGTGGAAAGGTGTATATAAGTATACTAGGTAATGGGAGGTGGAAGCTCGAAGAGAGTTAAGGATTATGTCCTTCATGTAGAAGGAGCGATGGAGTTAGATAGTCCAGCAGCGCCTGCATCATCTCCCAAGCCAGATAGATCGCAAGCTCGACGAGCTAGTTTAAAGGGTGGAACTATTCAATTACCTGTATCCCAAAATCATGATACAGCTAGTCCGAATACTAGTGAATCTAAATCAAATATAGATAGGTTAAAGGATGCAGCTATTTCGGCGGCAAGCAATAGTCCTAATGGAAAACTCACAAGGAGACACTCCTTATCATCATTAGGCAAGATGGTAATGGCGAGTAATGCTTTTTCTACACCAGTATCTAAAAGGGGTATGAAAACATCTGAAAGATGTCCATGGATACTGAAGCAAGCGGTTATTAGCGCGAATAATACTACGAGTGAGATGGTAGATATAGGGCGAGTGATAGGCACTGGCTTGATGGGCACAGTGCGAATAGTGAAGTTTAAGAACAATAATACTCATTTTGCATTAAAGAGTATAAAAAAAGATTATATTAATCGTCATAGAGATCACCGCCATATTGACAACGAGCTCAGGTTACTCACTCACTCACTTACTTACTTACTCACTTACTTGCGCACTCATTTGTTAACTCAACTACTCACTAATGCACTCACTCACTCACTCACTTACTTACTTACTTATTTACTTACTTACTTACTTACGTACGTACTCACTTACTTATTTACTCATTCACTCAGGCTTCTGTCGATGTTAAAATCCCATTTTTGTATCAAGTTATTCGGCACGTTCCAAGACACCCACAACGTCTACTTCGCATTAGAGCTAGCGGCAGGCGGCGAACTGTTCCGTCGCTTAAGCAAGAAGGAGTCCTTCAAACCACCAGTTGCAAAATTTTATGCAACAGAAATATTTAGTGCATTAGAGCACGTGCAATCCCTCGGTTACGTGTATCGGGATCTGAAGCCGGAGAACGTGATGTTGGACGAGGATGGCCACTGTAAGTTGGTTGATTTTGGATTTGCTGTGCAACCAGATAACGCCGGTATGATTCACACCGTGTGTGGAACACCAGCTTACTTAAGCCCGGAACAATTGAATGGTAAATTCACTAACGGATACCAGAAGATCGTGGATTGGTGGTCGTTTGGAGTGTTTTTGTTTGAGTTACTAACGGGGAAAACGCCGTTTTGTAAGAGCAACAAGGAGACGCCGTACGAGATCTACCTGCGCATCCTCAAGGTCAAGATCTCGTTCCCATCGTTTTTTGATCAGCAATCAAAGGACTTGATTTCAAGGTTATTCACTCACTCTTACTCACTTACTCACCTACTTACTCACCTACTTACTCACCTACTTACTCACCTACTTACTCACCTACTTACTCACCTACTTACTTACTCACTCATTCACAGTCTATGTCATGCTGACTTGAATAAACGTCTCGTTGATCCAGATAAAATCAAGGTGCACGGCTACTTCGAGGTGCCGTGGGAGCACGTGAGCAATCGCCGGCTCGTCCCACCATTTGTGCCACGGCTAAATGCGGAGGTAGACGATCACTATTTCGGTAATTACCACAACGAAGTGCTGGACAACACCGAGTCCAAGTGGGATTTCGACGGGTTTTAGGGCTTAGAGCGCGCTTGTATACTTGTATTATTGTGCTAATGAAAGAGAGTCTAACCTCCTCTTTTCCACACCCTCGGTGGGGCCTTCCGACCTGTTCCTCTCGAACTTCCGCGATAGAACCTGAGAAAGAAGAAGTTACATTGGTTTGTTGCAGGTGTGTAGCAGGGCAACGCACTGATGAATAATCGTCATTCCAAAGTGCTATTGCCGTCGGTGTTTTCTTTTTATCGGCAAGCTTTGCGTACTATTCGAAGGTTTCCATCATTTGATCAGCGACAAATATATTACGATTTACTTCGTTTAAAGTTTACTGAACAAGCACGACAACGTGATCCTGCACAGATCAAGCGACTGCTGAGTAGTGCTCACGAAGAGTTGGATTGGTTAAAGTCGGTGTTGGATAGGAAAGCAGATGGAGGAGCAGGAGGAGGACATTGATGATTATATGAAATATGTTCCACCTCCAGATGATGATAAAAGTAAGAAAAAGAGAAAATTTGCTGGTAGTAATGAAAGAGTGCCACAAAAAAGCATTGATACAATGATGGTTGAGAATAGAGAAGTTGGGTTGGACAAGCCTATAGCTGCTGACAGTGTTGGTTATAAACTATTTCATAAATTTGGATTTACACCAGCAAGTGCAAGTGTTACTACTGCGCCTATAAAGCCTATAATTCGTGAAAGGAATGAACGCACTGGTATAGGTATTCCCACCAAAGTAGAGCAGCAACAACATATCAAAGTCGAGAATAGTAAACACATTCATCAGTTGCAAGAAAGTTTCATCGACAATAGGAAGCGTGTTGAAAGAGCAAATGCGTTGCAACGCGCTCTTGGCAAGGCCAACCGCCTCATTGATGAGTTCAGAGAAAGAGTAGGTGCAACTGACGATGAGGGTATTGTATGGGTGCAAGAGACTGATTTAGAACTTGCCTTGCATGAACGCCTTAGTTACTTGCGCGACAACCACCACTATTGCATGTACTGCAGCCATCAGTACGAGAGTGCTGCGGACTTGGCCGAGCTTTGCCCTGGCGTGTGTGAACGGAGCCATGAATGAGTATTGCCTTAAGACCAACTATTTCAAGTGTAAGTATGTATCCCGATGCTATCCAACTGACCCCAGGAGTAACACAGCGTGTGGATGCCGCTCTGACGAGTAGCGAGAAGGTGCTGTGAGACGTGTTCCTCGTGCAGCACATCATACGCTGCATCTAGGGACTGCAAGCGCGTTGTAAGGAGCGATACTCGTTGAACCTGCTGATCTTTTCAATATCAACGGTACTTGGCGCACCTATTGACAGTGTACTAGTATTAGTGTTCTCAGTGTATTAATGCACCTACCTACTATCCTCTCTTCTCCTCGAAAGTCCACACCCTCATGCCGGTCCGAACTTGGAAGAAGACCACAGTCAGAACAGAACAGCTAGAAAAGATCAGTGCAAATATGGTGCTGCTCACCACTCTACTGCTACTGCTCTATGCGCTAGATATGCATGGTTTCACCCTTCATATGGCATCAATCGGCAGTAATGAAGGAGTAGAATACAATCGTCTTAATCGTGCGAGATTAAGACTTGCAGAAGCACAAGGAAAAATACCAATAGGAGCATCTGAGTACCCAGGGCGCTCGTTGGATGACCTGGTAAACAACCAGCTGTTTCAAAAATCAAAAGTACGTGAAATAAGTTGGAGAGTTGCTGAACCAAGTGTAAAATATGATCCCATTGGTGCTTCCAACAAATATTTGTTGAGGCAACCTTTGAAATGGATAAGTCGCAATATTCAGTTCACAATACCAGTTGCTGTGTTTGCAATCACGGTAATCATTGATATATTAACTAATAAAGAAGAGGTTAATCGTAAACAAAGAGCACAAGAATTATTACAATTAGGTATATTACTACTCTTTTGTTCTCTCATTTCACTTCTTATTACTCACTCACTTACTCATGTAGTATCTGTGCAAAGCCCCGCACTAATCAAAGCAGGCCAAGCATTAGCATCTAGATCTGACTTATTACCCAAAGAATACCTCGATACACTTCAGTCCCTTCAAGACAGATGTCCACCATTTGCAACAGTTGATGCAGAGAAACTATTCGAAGAAGAATTAGGTTGCAAGTTCAACGACGTGTTTGAGTTGGAGTCCTACGAGCCAGTAGCAGCTGCGAGTATCGGACAAGTCTATAAAGGTCGTCTACGTTCCAACGGTGCTAAAGTTGCAATAAAAATTCAACGACCACGTTGTGAAGAAGCAATTGCTATTGACCTATTCATTCTAAGGTTCTACGCGTCGTTAGTGCAGCAATTCCTAACGTTCCTCAAGCGGGACCTCGACCTTGTCTCGGTTATTGATGATTTTGGTGAGCTTATTTACCGGGAGATTGACTACCGTGCAGAAGCCGTTAATGCGCAACGTTTTGCTGAATTATATGCAAGTATCCCTAACATCTTTGTCCCCAAGGTGTACACCGACCTCTCCACCTCTAAAGTCTTGACGATGGAGTGGGTGGACGGTGCTCGGTTGAATGACAAACAAACTTTATTGAAGATGAACCTAAATCCCTCCGCGTTAGTTGACACACTAGTGCAGTGTTCACTGCGGCAGTTATTAGAAAACGGATTCTTTCACTGCGATCCCCACGCGGGGAACTTGCTGGCGATGGCGGATGGCAAGCTGTGCTACCTGGACTTCGGTATGGTTTCGTACGTGGAATCCTCGCAACGGTACTCCATCATTGAGGCTGTTGTGCACCTAGTTAACCGGGATTTTGTCTCATTAGCAGAGTTATACAAGCGAATTGGCTTTATCCCACCGAATGAGGACACGGCGCCGATCGTACTCGCGCTAGAGCAGGCTCTACCGGATGTCCTCAACGCCCCTGTTGGTGAGTTGAACTTCAAGAATGTCATAGGCAAGCTAGGTGATGTCATGTACAAGTTTCCCTTCTCATTGCCACCGTTTTATATCAGTATTATCCGTTGCTTAGGTGTGTTGGAAGGACTTGCTATTCAAGTTGATCAGAATTTCCGGATTATATCTGATGCTTACCCTTACATCGCCTCGCGGCTACTCACCGACCCATCCAAGGAGCTGCAGGCTGCGCTGTACCAGCTGCTATTCAACAACGGAGTCCCTCGCTGGGAAAGGTTGCTCGAGTTACTAGAGAAGGCCTCGGCTACAAGTGACTATGATGTGTCACTTGCCATGGATAGCCTTGTTACTTACGTGGTTTCTGAAGAAGGAGCCGTTACTCGCGAGTTGCTGGTTAATCAGACAATCGATGCGTTAGATGGCTTTGGCGCTGATGTCACGGATTACAGTGTCACCGCCTTGGCATCCCTAGCGGGATCGGCGTCGTCACAAGCCACGTTACTCGAGGAAGTCACTGATATGCTTGCTTCCAACCAGTTATTGCAACTTAACCGCCTTGTTACTGCCCTCAACACGTCGCTGCAATTACAGCCCAAACCGTCGCTTCTTGCTGCCGTTAGTATCATTAATTACCTACAAAACAGCTCCGCAAATGGGACGTTGGACCGGACCAAAGTTGCAAATATTGTGAAGAAATTACTGCGTGAACCGGTGACTCAGTCGCTTTTAGCGCGAATAATCTCGGAAGTTTCCGCTCGAAGCGCAGGGCGTTTAGCGCGCAGAATTATTGCATAATTGTATAGTTATCACGCACTGTATTATAATCAGAGACACGCATGTAGCAGGACTCACTCACTCACTCCTACTCTCTCACTCTTGCTTAACTCACGTGCTCACTCACTCCTACTCACTCACGTACTTACTCACTCCCTTACTCACTCCCTTACTCACTCACGTACTCACTCACTTACTTACTCACGTACTCACACAGACATGTAATAGGAAGACAAGAGGTGTAACAAAGCGAGTTATATTACAGAGTGCGAGGTTAAAGTATTCCGATGAAGCGGTTGCTGTGCGAGCCGAACCACAGCTGCCTCGTCAGCGGGTGGCGCTGCACCTCGGAAATCAACGGCGTCCGACCCGTTGGATCCTGCGGTATCGACACGAT
>JACCDO012337122.1_pt1 | contig 12096 bp, 6 predicted proteins | sample 7446101 | NCBI WGS metagenome assembly JACCDO01 (sample SAMN15323440, study PRJNA562643) | freshwater metagenome | isolation source: river surface water | place: USA:Blue River Watershed | collected 2017-08-16 | reverse complement strand
GTAAATGATGTTAATCCTGTACCACCCTTAGACGTAGAAATAGTTGAAGCATTCCATGTACCTGTAGCAATTGTGCCTAATGTTACAATAGATGTTTGCCCAGCATAGGTTGAGGCAATATCAACATTATCAGCTGTAACACTAATTCTATCTGCTGTACCTTGGACATCTAACGTATTTCCAGTTTTAAGTAAACCAGCACCAGCAGTAATCTGACCAGCACCAGTAAATTGAGTAAAGTTGATTAAATCAGAACCGATAGCTAAAGCTGTGACACCGGTGTTGTTAGTACAAATCCATCCAGAATCTGCGTAGTTTGTACCTTCTTGAACGAATACGAATGTACCACCCTGTAATTCAATATTATCGTCAGAAGCTACACCTCTTGTAAGGATCCAAGGCAAAGAGCCACTACCAACCTGAGTAAGGGTATAAATTCCATTAGCAGCTTTTGCACCAGGTGTGGTAACAACTGAATTAATGGTAAATGTACCTGAGATACCTTCTGTAACTAATATTCTAGAGCCTGTTGTAGCTAATGTAACTCCATCGATTGCAGGGAATGCCCCATTAGCTGTAGCTGTAATTGTAGCTCCTGATGCAGTTGAACCCAATGTACTTGAAGCTGATTGAGTCTGTACATAATTACCAGATAATGCAGTTGTAGAAACAATTCTGACAGCATCATGGACATCTAAACCTTGTCTAATTGCATCAACATAAGCTTTAGTTGCAGCATCTTGAGCACCAGTAGGATCTGCTACACTCTGAATTCTATTACTGTTAGCAGATAAAGTAGATGAAGTAGCTGCTGCAAGAGTTACATTTGATCCAGAAATTGTAACAGCCCCAGATGATGAATTGAGGGTTAATCCACCAGAAGATGTATCAATAGTACCTGCAGTATTACCTATTCTTACACTATTAGATGTAACAGATCCAAATGTAACTGCTGAGTTTGTTGCTACTTCTTGTCCAATCGAAACTTGTGTACCAGATACTGTAACACCTGTACCATTAGTAACTACAGTAATATTTGCAGAACCATTAAATGATACTCCTTGAATGGTTCTTGCTGTTTGAAGTGTTGTAGCAGTAGAAGCATTACCAGATAAAGCACCGGTAAATGTTGTCGCTGCTATAGATGTTAACCCTGAAATTGACGTAGCTGTACCACCTAATGAAACAGATGTACCACCAATTGTTACACTATTATTTGTAAGAGAAGAATTTGGAATACTTGAAGTTGCAATAGTTAATGTATCTGTAGAAGAGTTAATGCTACATGTAATACCTGCTCCTGCTGTAAACGTGAATGTGTCGTTGGTGCCATCAGCAGAAGCGGTAGTAGTGCCGTCAGTCATATTCTTAAAAATATCTTGAGCACCAGGTACTTGAGATGCATAGGCAAGAGTTTGTACAGATGTTCCATTATGTACTTTGAAACTAGTACCATCCCATGCAAGATCTCCAGCTGTGGTTAATGATTGTGTAGTGGCTGTAGAACCAAAAGATATTTGAGGAGTATTATTAGCTTGTTCTAATACTAGTTTTGCAGCATCAATTGTACCTGTAAACGGGTGAAACCAAATTCTAGCAACTGTGTTATTAGTTCCACCACCGTATGTCAAAGAAGGAGCATAATGAGTCCCATTATATCCACCAATTACTAAGACAGGTTCTTCATTTGGACTAGCGCCTTCTATATAATTATATATAGTTGAGCGCATGAAAGTGTCTGTATTATCAGTGCCTTGAGTTGAAGGTTTATCCCAATAGAAGTTAATCTGAGAAGTAGAATTTTGGGTAGTAGCAGAAACACCTGGAATGATGACAATATCTTTGCTACCAGTTCCAGGGTTACCAGATGCTTGAGCCATTGTTTGGAAATCTTGACTTTGTGCAGTAACTTCTTCTGGAGCTGCTTCTACAACAACATCTTCTGTCAGATCCACCGCTAAATTCTGCTTTTGAAGTTTCTTTACAACTTTATCTGAAAAATTATCAGCCATATTATTATCCCTTATCTTGCTCCAAAATTAGTTTTTGATCTTTACGATCACCTACGCAAAAATAATCAAATTCAATTTTAATTTTTCTCAAGAATAGTAATCCTGTCCTTGAGATTTTAAATGAATTTTGTGACTGAGAGACTACAAAAAGAGAAGAATTGCATCTAGAGGTGAGATAAATGCTATAATTTTCTTCTACGAGGTCTTTCCAGTAATCAGGTAGTTGAATAGTGACGTAATTAATTCCACTTGCCCTACCTCTAACATAAGCTCCATGTTCTGGCCCTTCAAGAGATCCATGTTCTAAAAGCTTGTCTGGGAATGAAGGATGTTGAATTAAGAAGCTTTTGGTTGTTGCTCTAAAATTCCCATCTACAGTTATTTGAGTGGCTCCTGCATTTTGAGATATTATAGAATCACCCAATGAACTAGTATTCGTCCACATAGGAATTGCATATTGAGTACCCCCACCAGAAATAGTTCCAGAAGATGCAGCTCCCCAAGATAATGTTACGTTACCGCCCGAAACTGAAGCTGCTGTTAATACTTGATTTAAAGCTGGGGCAACTGCAGGTAATGTATATGTAATAGATTGAGCATGGATATCAGGAGCTTTAAATGCTGTATAATCTGCTCCATTTGCTGCTAATTCATAAAATCTTAATTCTGTTGTTGATGTTGTTGGAGATAAAGATACTGTATTATTAAAATCTCCACTAGTAGCATATAAATTCCATCTATTACCACTTCCACCTAATGCTAATCCTGATGTTGTTGGTAAGAAAGAACCTGACGGATTTACAAAAGATAAAATCGTGGAAGAGCTATTTTGTATTTCTAAAAGATTTGCAGTTTGAGATGTAGCTGCCTTAATCTTAAGACCAACAGCAGAAGCAGAGCCTAATAATATGCTTGTATCTGCATTAGGGCCTACAATAAATCTATCTACACTTGAAACAGCAAATTGAGCTAAATTACCTGTATATGTGCCAAAATTATTTATATTAGCATAGAGTAGATTTGTAGCGTCCCAACCATCAGAAGAATTGTAACCAGTGATATTAATTACTAAATTGCCATAACCACCAAAATAACTTCTTTCACCACCACCAGGACTACTAATTCCTAAAGTCCTTGTATTTGTTGACCATGAAGAAGCTTGAACAGAAATTCCAGAAATCGAAGTAGTGCCATTAGAAGCGAAAAAAGATTTATTCGAGGTTTGATATAAATATGCTCCTGAGGTTTGAAAATATATTGAATTAGCTGTCCATATTTGTCCAGTAACATTTAATCTATTGCCAGCAAAATCTATACCAGTGTTTTGTGAAAGGTTTTGAATCGCATTACCAGCTATATAACCACCTTTAGAAACAAAGAAAGTTTCATTTCCATCACCATAGAGAGAAATAGATCTTACTTGTGTTGTAGAACCAGGGGTAGTGATAGCATTATAAATAGCACCATCAGAAGCAACTCTATATTTAACTGCTCCTGTACTATCTTGAAGTTCTAAAAGATTTCCCGTTTGAGAAGCGAAACCTTTGACAACGATACCAACTTGAGATGCAGCATTAGTTTCAAGAAATAATTTGGATGATACTGTTCCTGCTGCTGTTAGTCCTAAATTTCCTGCTGAAGTTAATCTAGCTTTCTGTGTACCGCCGAAATACCATACAAAATCATCTGTACTTCTGGCAATAGATTCTAATTGATTATTGCTGTATCCAAATCCTGAAGAGTTTGTTCCGTCATAATATAATCTTAACTTAGGATTTGCTCCAGCGGTAGAAGAATATGTACCACCTAAAGAAGCTGTTAATGGTGTGGCGGTAGAAGTAGCTGTATTTGTTCCTGCTGTGATTTTAAAAGGTGGTGTAGCTCCAGCAGTACCTATACCTATATTGCCTGTATATTCAGCTAATCCAATTGTTCCATCAGCATTAATTCTAAATGATGGAATACCGGATATATCAGAAACAGCGAATATCCAGCCTGTAGTGAGATTGTTATTTAAAGAAAAAAGTTGCCCCGATGAACCTTCAAAAGATAGAGTATTATCATCTAGTACTCTTAGAAGTATCGGGGCATTACTTTGACCGACAAACCTGATAAATGGAGTGTCAGTGGAAGAATTCTTGTTTGGAACTATTCGTATATTTTTATCTGAATTAGCCATAGGAAATTTAAAAGAGTAAAGAGCTCTCTATTATATTCAAGATCGAGCCCTTTAATTCTTTTAATCTATTTAGGCACAATCAAACAAAATTATACTGATTAAGCTGGCATTCCCATTGGATTAGGGTTTGTCCATTCTTCTGTAGCGAGAATTGCAAGAATTTCAGAGTGAGAATATGGTTCTGATTTTGATGTAACTTGATCTAAACAGGATGGAACACTACCTTCAAATTTTACGAAGGTTTTTGTACCATCTACTGAAAATCTCAATGTTTCTGCAGAGGTTTCTAGTACTTGAGCGAAATCAATCTTATCTACCTCATCAGCATCAAAAATAACATAATTACGATCTTCCATAATATTTTCCTTTCTATTATATTATATACCGAATCTACCACGAAGAGCATTGAAATTATATGAAACTTCTTGTGCACTTAATGCTCTATTATACATTCTGATAGCACTAATGGTACAATCAGATTTCCATTTATATGTTGTTCCTGATGGTAATGGAACTGCTGTAGATATATTCAAATAATTTGTAACTTGATCAGATATAGTTGTATATGGTATGGCAGCTGTAGCCTTCAAAGAACCATTTATATATAATTTTATTGTACTACTTGTTTTAGTTGCTATAGCCTGATACCAAACATTTGGAAGTATTTCAGCATTAGAATTACCTACTGTAATATCTGCTGAAATAGGATAATTTACACCAGCTTGCTTGTACCAAACGTTATAAGAAAATGTAGTATTCGAATAGTAAAACATATTATGATATCCTTGATAAACAATTAAAGCAGAACATACTTCTGTAGCATCATAATTTGTTGGGTTGATATCATTTATTTTAAACCATACTTCTGTAGTATGATCGTTGCCTAAATACACGGGATATGATAATAAACTTCCACCTGATATTAGAATAGAACAATATGCACCATTTGAAGATGTAGGAGGCATAGTTCTTCCAAATCGTAATGACTTTGGAGATGTATTGTTATATGTAAGATAAGATGTTTGAGATAATGCTATTCCTAAACCATTTGTAAGATCTACAATTCTCGTATCACCGCTAGTATATGAATTGTTAGATTGAAAATCAATATTAAGTAGAAGATTAGATTTAGTATATTCTTCTCTATAAATAAATCTATCTTTCGAAGCATTATATAATTGTAATACTTCTGTTGCTGTTAATGCACGATTGTATATTTTTCCATAAGCAATATGACCTATAAATAAGTAACCTGATCCGCTATATCCACCTATTCCTAATGACCATGATTGCTGAACAGTAATAGTGCCTGTGATAGTAGTTAAAACTCTGTCTAATACACCATTAATATAAATACTGATAGAATTATTAGCATAATCTCTAATGGCTACAATATGTGACCAGACATTGAGAGGAATAGAACTTGTGCTTTCATGATACCCTTGGGAACTTAATCCAGAAAAATATACTCTTATTCTACCATTAGAAGCAAATTCTAAATAATAAGAAGCTACTTTAGTTATTATCATTCCTCCACCACCTGTTGTAGGATAACTTGTTGGTCTGATATAGCATTCTGTTGTTATAGATTGTGAAATGTCTAATATTGAAGTTAATGGATATGAAATTCTGTCGTCTACTCCATCAAAAGAAAAATATCCACCAATATTACTAGTATAAGCTACTCCATTTGTAAGAGTACCAGTGATGCCATTTATAGAATCATTTACAGATGTTCCTGAGCCAGAATAACTTTTTGTATTTCCAGCGTCGAAAGAAAAAACAAGTCCATCCAAAGGAATATTAGGAGAAGAAAAAACACCCATTATGTATATCTTCCTTTTGTGGCAATATAATTTTGTAAGATTTCTTGTTGTGAAAGGGCACGATTGTAGATAGCGCAATTATAAACATTTCCATTTACACCTCTGCTTCGCCCACCTTCACTGCTTATTCTGAGGGTAGATCTAGACGGTATTGCTGCATTTGTAGAAACTGTAGCTCTTAAGTCGCCATTGATATATAATTTGACCTCTGATGTTGTCCAAGTTCCGATCATATAAATATCTTGGCCCTGAAATGGTAAGGCTGTAACCTTATCTATGTTTGCTCTGGGAACTCCTGTAATACTACCTCCCCAAGCTAGAAGTTCTAACCTTAATGCTGACCCTCCAAGACCTGCATGTTGTAAAATAAAACCTCCACCATATGCATTCCCACCATATGAAACAAAAACATAATTAGTGGAGTCCGAATTCAAATCATTATATCTGACCCAGCCTCCAACTGTTCCAGCATTAACATTTACAAGAGATGCTTTACTATCTAAATCAAAATAATTAGTTCCAACTCCATCAAATGTAAAAGCACCATTTTTAAGATTAGAAAATGTTGGAGTATTAACCATTGAAGCATTATTATTATTTCCAGATAAATCATTCCAAGTTGTCCCAGATCCAGGATAACTTTTAAGATTAGCAGCATCTAGATATAAAACTAATCCATCTGTGATAATAGATGGGTTATAGAATACGCCCATTAAAATTCCACCTTAATCTTAGGAACATCTTTTCTTTCTGCCCAAATAGAATAATAACAATTAATCTTTTGAAACCATCCAGCTTTGATATATATTTTATTATCTTCGCATTTAATAAAAACAAGATTGGTATGTTTCCCAATTGGAGTTAAATGTACAGTAATGGTAGTATAATCGACTAAACCTGTCCAATAATCAGGCAGTTCAATTATGTTAGAATTAGCTACACCTCTGACATACACCCCATTTTCAGGACCTTCTAAACTGCCATAACGTAATTTCATTCCTTCTTTGGTAGGATGATTAATTACGAATGATTTACTAGTAGCTGATATTTCTCCATTTACTTCCAAATCATATGAAGGTGTAGTAGTTCCTATACCAACTCTATTATTTGTAGTATCAATATTAATAATTGATGTTCCAGTGCTATTTTGTATTTGAATAGCAGTTGTAGCATTTGTAGTAGGTTTAATAGCTAAACTAGAAGATGGGGCTAATAATGTTCCCGATGATAAAATAGTTGAGTTAAGAGTTCCACTAGATGGATTATAAGTAAGCTTAGTAGAAGATACGTTAAAAGTAGCAGCGCCTGATGTAGCAGAAGTGAAAGAAATATAACGAACTGCATTAGTTGTAGTATCGTCTGTAACATTTAATTGTCCCGTTGAAGATATTGAGGCTGTTAATACTACTCCTGGTACATCTGCTGAACCATCTATAGTAAAAGACCCTGTAACATTTCCTCCAGCAAAAGTAACTGTTCTAGGGGTAGACCAATAACTTCCTTTGCGACCTATATATCTATAACCTGCTACTTTAAATGGCGCTCTAGATGAAACAGATCCAGAATCAGTATTAGCATTCTTGAATACTAAAATACCTGTTTGATAATCGAAAAACCATTGTGATGAATCTGATTTAGGAATTAATACATTACTGGAGTCGTATAGCTTAATTTCATATCCAGTACCAGAAACAGTACCAGGAGCATCATATTTATCAGGTATCCAATCCATCAACCTAGCAGATTCAGATCCATTAGTACCATTATTAGCAGTAACAGTATCAGAAATAGATGTAGCAAACCAAGCTTGTTGATTAGGTACTGAAAGATCTTCTACTAATAATAATGGAGAGCCTGTAGAATAAACCTGAACAACAGTAGTACTAGAAACAGGAGGAACCCCAGGAATCGTATCAATTTTAAGATCTCTGGCATGAGTTTCGATAGTAGAAGCGCCACGTTCTTCTGCTAAACCCTTACCAGTAGATGTAGTGATTCGTTTATTATTGAGCTTTTTAAAACTAATATCTGTATCAAGCCAAGGCATAATTAACTACTCACTATCGATGTTATTTTAGTTGATGTCAGATTTCTGAATATAATAACTATTCTATATCTTCCTAAGTTACCAGAAGAAGTAGGACCTGTTGTGTATGTTCCGATAGACCAATTAAGAGTTCCACCGCTACTTCCAAAAGCTCTACCTGATATAGCTAAAGATCTAGTAGAACCGTCATTAGAATTTGATCCTTGAGGTACAGCTAAATCAAACCATTTGGCATCGTTTTCTAAATAAAGTAATACGTTTATATTTCCAGTACCATAAGCAGAAATATCTGTATATAAAATATTTCCAAATGCTAGAGAGCCTGTAGAAGCAGATGTTTTATAAAAATATCTTTGGTATTCTTGATCACCAGTAAAACCGGGATAATCAGTACCATCAGCTACCTGTAAACATCCTGTATTAGCTGTAGTGAAGTTCCTTACTTGTGCATTGCCATTAATTAGGGCATTTGTTGATGTCCAGGCTGTATTTGTACCTAATACTAATCTTTGTGCTTCATCTACAAAATATTCTGCTGTTTGCGTTGATTTAGTGGTGTATGTGTTAATATAATAAGATATAGCTGCATTCACTGATGTTGTACCGCCAGCAGGTTTATTTAATGTTACCGTGATGTATTTATTTAATGAATTTCTATCTGCTACGTTTAATGTCGCTGTAACAAAATTCGCCCCAGATTTATCAAAAGTATCAGTATATACAGGAGTAGTGGCTGGATTCACACTTACTTCTGTCAGTCCTGTAGCATTTATAGCAGCTACTTTAGTAGGATGATAACATCTATTAAATATACCAGAAGCTGCAACAAATCTCATATCAAAACTGGATGTAAGATTATAATATTGAATCCCAGATAAATATTTAAATGAGGCGGTATTTTGCGTTGCTGTAGGTGATGTGCTAAATGAAGGAGCTGGATTAACAGTATCCTTGTATATATGGATAAGATTAGATTCACCAGCCTCTGTGCCAAATAAACTGTGACCTTCATATCCTTCATTAGTTTGAGATACAGATATTGTTGCATTTGCTTTTTTCCAGATTGTGTTATAAGTGGAAAAATCAGTAATTGTTAGAGAACCGGTAGTAGAAGGTGTAGAAACAATACTGGATAAAGCTATGGTGTCTACAGCTGTACCTGATGGAGCTGCAACAGTATATAATTTATGAACAACATTACCATAACTTGATGGAGTGTTAAGTTTTCCAGCTCTAAATGTTGTTGATGGAGATGGGGATACTAAAGATAAAGTTCCTGTTACATAATAAGTGGTAATAGTACTTCCAGCAGTAACTCCATTGCCATACCAAGCAGCAGGTAATCCAGATGGTACTTTAGCGGTATAGAATGTCACACCAGAAGATGTAAGATTATTTCCAGTTAATAATCCGCCTTGAGTTGGAGCTAACAGTAATAATAATTCGTTTACATCATCAAAAGCATCTGCTACTGTAGTATTTGAAGTCCACGTACTAAAATATCCGTCAGAATAAGAAGTATCAGCTGGAGTACCAATTTTACCATCAGTTATACTACTCCATGTAGGTACTCCAGAAACTACAGATAATACTTGTCCCTCTGTACCAATCGCTCTTCTTGTCCAGTTAGTACCAGAATAATAAGTTAAATCACCCGTAGCCTGAGATGTTATTTCTAATTTAGTAATATCAAATCTTTGGGCAGCTGCGAATGTTATAGCATTATTATGAGTATGAGAGCCAGTCCAAATAAAATTATATCCAAGGTTAACTGCTATAGAACCAATAGAAGTAATTGTAGATGGTGATAGAGTAATCCCATTCCCAGATGTAAGACTAACAGCAGCACCAGCAAATCCGGTCCAAGCAGTTCCATCATATAATCTTGGAGTGTTTGTAGTAGTATTATAGTAAACCTGTCCCGGAACACCAGTAAGAGGATCTGAAGCTTTTTGTCCTAATCCTAATAACGTAGTACCTAAGGATAAATTACCTGTTAAAGGTCCATTACTAGCATCTAATTTGAGGTATCTAAGGTCTCCATCTACTTGTGTTAACGCACCTGTCTGAGCTAATGTTAACCATGCACCATCAGAATATATTTTAAGAACATTTGCATTGGTATTAAAATAAATAGCACCTTCAGCAAATTCTGTTGGATCTACATTTGAAGCTAATAATTTAAGACCATATTTGCCAGCTGTAGGAATAAAATCAAGGTTGCCAAGAAATGTATCGCCAGCTTTCTTTACATAGAAGTTGGGCAATATTGTTAGCGTAATTGTTTTATTATTTACTGATGCTGAGATTCCAGAAAGAGTATCAGCACTAACAATAAGATCTCCACGAAGACCATTTAAACTTGTTACTACATTGACACCAGGAGTAGAGCCAACAATTAAACGTGGTGGAATTATAAAGAAATTACTCATACAGATAACCTTTCAAGAGTAATCCAAAGATTCCATTTATTTTCCACTGATGCTGAGAAAAATAAGAAATCTCCAGACAATAATTCCAATAGCCCAAAATTGTTTATATATCCTGTTTTATTATCTACTAAAATATCGTTAGGCAATAAATCTAAACCATTCTTAACGATATTTATACTGGTAGATTCTTTGTAATCTGTTATATACCAATCTAATCTTTTAACTCTAAATTGTTCTTTATGGTCTGACATATAAGGAATCATAAATGGAGCAGAAAAATCATTAGTATTAAATAATATTTGTAATGTAATGTATGGTTGTGTAATCTCTTGTTTTTGAAGTAAATTATGGTTTGTATTATTACTTCTAAAGAATAAAGTATTATTGTCTACAAATAAGCTATTATTATTTTTATCTATAGTATCTTCTTCTAATATAATTCTTGATACTTTGGCTGTTTTTGTAGATATAACATTAAAACTTTGTGGATTTGGAAAATTATAACTAGCTTCATTATCAAAAGAAAATATTTTATCTGATAACTTTATTCCTAATCCAGCTGAATATTCTAAATTTATCTTTTTATAGGATGGAGCTTTGTTTTCGCCATTAGATATTAAAACAGAATCAACTTCCCCAGGTGACAAAATATTATAATGGGATTGTTCAGAAGCATATAAAATTGATCCCATAGGTAAATTAGAAACATCAAATCCTGTACCACCTAAATTAGCAGGTAATATTTCTCTTATGGATAAAGCTGTACCATTGATATCAGAATCTATACGAGCAATCTCAATGTCATTAATTTTAACTTTATCTGATACCTCAAATGATGGAAAATCTTTTATCTGTTTTTTGAGGATTTTATTAACATCTAATTCAATCCATTTAGGTAGATCATTTTCTACAGACAGAATGCAGTTTTCTTTTCCAATAGTAGATAAAACGGTGAATTTATTATCTTGATTTGAATATAATAAATCACCCTTCTTGACATTTTTTAAACCTGTCCCGCCATTGTTTACTTCCCAGAAATCTTTTTGCTTAGGAATATCGTCAAGAGTAATAAATTTTGATGTATCTGGAACTTCTATAGACTGAATACTTACTTGTTCTGGTAGTGAAATCCATGTAAATTCATTGTCAATATAAGCTAATATTTTATTATTTACAGGAGAAATAGATCTAATAACATCTTTATTTAAGAATAATAATCCTGAATCTGGAATATTTGTCCATCCAGTACCACCATTTTGGATAGGTAAGATTCCTGACACTTTAGAAATATTGATAGAAGTCCATGTAGGTTTATCTCCTAATAACACTAGAGAAGAATTGGATGGACCTGGCTCAATATGAGAATATTTTGAGCCATTATAAAATAATATCGAACCAGACTTAGGAGAATCTGATACAAGATTATCAAGATGAAATGTTTGATTTTTAGGGAAAACTACACTTTTTAAGAATGTATTTGACCCTGACCAAATGTTATTTTCTTTTAGCATTTTTTGTTTTACAAAGATTATTGTACAGATAGCATATTCTCTAAGAAGGTTTATATATCCTGTTCTGAGAAAAAAGGAAATAACCTGAT
>JACCDO010658209.1_pt1 | contig 12096 bp, 10 predicted proteins | sample 7446101 | NCBI WGS metagenome assembly JACCDO01 (sample SAMN15323440, study PRJNA562643) | freshwater metagenome | isolation source: river surface water | place: USA:Blue River Watershed | collected 2017-08-16 | reverse complement strand
GAAAAGAAATTCTATACTAGTATTTATAAATTTTATAATCCTACTGAATTTAATAAAAAATTACAAGAATATTCTTTCTTATCTAGATATTATGTTTTTAGAAAAACTGAACCTAATCTTAATGAAACTAAAAATAAATATTATGGACCTAATCGTAAAAGAATTGTTGGTAAAAAAAATACTAAATAATTTAAAATTCAACTAATATGTAAAAATAACTAATTTTTTTAATTTAATATTTATTATATAAATGAATAAATATATTTACCTAATAATTATGATAATTTTCAGTAGTGAAATTAAAACTATGTTAGATAATCTTTCAACCCAATTATCTAATCTTACTTATCCTGATAAATTTAAAACTGAATGCAAAGATATATTGTATAGTCCGCAACTTAATACCTTTATTTTTTCTAACCCATCGTATTGTCTTGAATCTAATTATGAAAATATTAATTTGGATAGATATTGGGTTGATATCCTTTCTTATCAAATTAATAAACTAGGAAAAAATGAAATGGTCACGCGTTTAAAGTCAATAGATTTATCTAATAATTTTATTAATCAAACTAATCCAAATATATTAATTACTAAAAATGAATATCCATATGTTGTTCCTAAAAAAAACTCCCAATCATATATTATTTGGAATTTACAGGACGGTAACTTAAATTTTAATGATATATTGCAATACTTTGATTTAAATAATAAAAATTGGGTTATCTGGAAAAATGATCCATTGTATAAATCTGTTAAATCTATTGAACATTTCCATTTGTTTACTAGAAATTCTATCCCTAAATTAAAACTTAAAAAAATATTGGTATTACAAAGACATGGACCTAGAGAACCTTTAAGTATTCCTTCCAAATTTATTTCAACATATTGGAATAAAATATATACTGATGTTGATAAAGCTGTACAAGGGGCTAATCTCACACCTGAAGGAAAATTATATTGTAAATATATTGGAAATTTATACCGTGGTAATTATGAGAAATATTTTAATTTTGATTCACTAAATACAAATAATGTGCTGTTGGGTAGTTCTAATTTTCAAAGAACAATTGAATCATCTGTATTGACTTTGGATGGATTGAGTCTAAGTAATTTAAATTTGGATTTAAATATATTTGATTTTTTATCTTCAGATGCAATTTTTACTCAAGAACAAAAATTAGTGTATAATGATAAATTAAAAAATTTTACTACTAATTTTGAATACGATTTGGAAAGTTTTAATAAACAAATTTTTGAATTAACTGGATATAAAATTGAAACTTTTCGTGACTATTTTGAATTAGCTGGTATTGTTAAATGTTATGATTTTCATGGATATCCTATGTTGACTGATCCAGATGCAGAAATGCAATTTAATTTAATTAAAGAAACATTATATAATTTAGCAACCTATTATTATAATTTAGTTAATGATCCAAGTAATCCAGATTTTGAAGAATCAACTCTAATAGGAAAAACCGCAACTACTAATATATTAGATTTATTTTCCAATAGTAAAAATAATTTAATATTATTAACATCTCATGACAATTTATTAATGCCTACTGCTAAATATTTAGTTTATAGTATATTAAATAACTTGGTTGGATTTGATAATATGAGTTTGGATAAAGAATATTATACTAATAAAATCATTAATAAAATTAAATTTTTAAAATTTCCTGATTTTAATTCATCCATTAGATTAGAACTTTGGGAGGATATTTATGGTAATCAAATAGTAAGAATTTATTATTGTAGTTTATTATTATTTGAATTTAATACTATTTAAATAAATTAAAAATTATAAATAAAAATTGATTTTAAGATATAATACTATACATATTATATATAGAGAAAATGACACAGTATTCAGTATATAAATCAGAAGAATTGGTTAATAAATTTAATCAAGTTACTGAACAAAGTAACGAGGTTAACAGTTTCTTTGCAAACTTTAAATTTAGTACAATCACGAATTTTAATAATTCCAAAAATAATTCGGCCTTTGTATTTAAAAATATGATTAAAGAAGATACTATTAAATCAAAAATTATTGGTTTGTTAAATAAATTACATCAACAAAATTTAACTAAAGTAATTGCTGGTATTAGAGAAATTGTATTTCAAACTGAAGAAGAATTAAATGAATTGGTCAATCAATGTATTCAAAAAATTAAAAGAGATACTGACCAAATTAAACCATTGGTTGCTGCTTTATGTTTTGAATTACAAACTACTTATTTTGTTACCAGTGAAGGAGAAAAAATATTCTTTAGAAAATTATTATTATCTGAAATTAAAAAAGACTATATGAATAGTATTAATTATGATTCTGATGATTGGAATAAAGAAAAAAGTGATAAGATTATGATTTTAATTGGTACAATGTATAATAGTAAGATTCTTGAAGCAAAAGTTATGACTTCTATTATTAATGATTTTAGAAAAACTATCGAATACAAAGATAATGTTAAAGAAGAACATTATGAAAAAGCGGAAAAAGCTATTCAACAACTTGCTTGTTTGATTTCTTGTATTAATTTAAATGAAGAATCTAAAAAGATTTATGGGGATTTAGATACATTTTTAGATACTCAAATTGATATTTATGAGGAGAAGAAATGTATTAGCAAGAAAATTAGATTAATGTGTAAGAATACTGTACATGAATTAAGAAAATAAATAATTAAAAATAATCAAAATCAGTATTATTTATATCTAATTCTAATTTTATTAAAAGTAAATAAGATTTATTTATTTCATTAAATAAATATAAATAAGATTTATTTATATTTGTTTTAGATATTGTTTCTAATATTATATTTAAAGATTTGTCTAATTCACTTGATGTTAAATTACTAGATGAACCATCATCCTCTAATCCAATCACATAATAACATTTTAGTTTATCCAAATCTATATTGGATTCATTAGTATAATTTTCATGTAATCTCCAATATATTTGTCTTAATAATTTACCTTTTTTATCTGAATATGTTGATAATGTTCGTTTATATTCTATAAATCCTAATTCATATTCTTTACAAAATTTATACTTTATTTTTATTGGATTTTCTATATTATTTTTATTTATATTTACATTATAGTCAAATAAATATTCAAATTTATTTGCTAATTTTATAATTTTTCTTAAATTATTATTTTTTTTTTCAAATAATTTTGTTTGCATTCTAATTTATTTATGATAATTAATATTTATATTTTTATAATTTTTAATTTTATAATAATCACATCCTAATATATAGACTCATTAAAATGGGTATAGATGGATTATATAAATTTATAAATAAAAATATTCCTGGGGTTTATTCCAATATCGGAATTTATGATATTAAAGGACAAGCTTGTATTATTGATGGAATGCAACATATTTATAGTCAATTAATTTATATGCGCTCTAAAGATAATGAAATTATTAATGGAAAAGGAAATAATGTTTCACATATACATGGGCTAATTAGCTCATTAATATATTATTTAAAAAATGGTATTATTCCAATATTTATTTTTGATGGTAAAGCACCCGAAATAAAAAAAAATAAAATAGAAGAAAGAAGAAAAAATCTTAAAGATAATCTTGAAAAATTAAAAACATTGGAAGATGAAAAAAATAAATTAATTGATATTATCAATAATAATATAAATAATGATATTATTAAGAATAATTTAAATGATAAAAATATTGTTAATACTATTGATAAAGAAAAAAATAAAGATATTACTGGAAGTACTATTGAAGATGAATTTTTAATTTTAGAACCTACTATTGAATCTGAACAAACAGACCTAACAGAACTTACAGATATATTAACAAACTTAACTAATCAAATAACTACAGATGAAAACTTTAATCTAGAAGAAGAATTAAAAAAAATATCTACTATTGAAAATGAATATAAAAAAATTTATAAAAAGTCAATTGTTCTAAAAGATTATTATATCAAAGATTGGATTATGATTTTGGAACATTTGGGATTACCTGTTGTTAAAGCTAAAAATGAAGCTGACCCATTATGTGCATATATTTTAAAAAATAATATGGATATTACTGGTATTATTTCTAATGATTCAGATATGCTTATTTTTGGAGCACCTGTTTTAATGAGAAAAAAACAAAATCAACAATTTTCTATTATTGAATTATCAATTTTATTAGAAAAAATTAAAATACTCCTTAACAATATTTTTAACAAATTTATTGATTTTACCTTAGATAATCTTGTTGATTTTGCTATTTTATTAGGCACTGATTATGGAACATTCAAATTAAATAAAAATCTTAATGATTCTCTTGATATCCTTAAATATTATATTTCATCTGATAAAAATATTAATAATATTATATCTCCTGAACAAATTGATAATTTTATACTTATCAAAAAATATTATACTGACTTTAATTTTGATGAATCTTTATCTTATTTATTGGAAAAACCTGTTTGGAATAAACCTAAACTCTTAGCACTCAAATTAAAATTATTGGAATTTGATGTTGATGAAGATTATATTGATAAACATTTACATATTATCAATAATTATTATTCAAAATATATTAAAAAAAATAATAAAAAAAATTTTTATCTTAACTTTCTTAGAAAAATTAATAATTAAAAAAATTTATACTGGCTATTTCTTGTTTTCTTTTGGTCCAGATGGTCCAGATGATTTGGATGATTTGGATGATTTAGATAACTTTGATGATTTAGATTCGGATTTGGATGATTTAGATGATTTGGATGATTTTGATGATTTGGATGATTTTGATGATTTTGATTCTGAATCCAAATCCGAATCTGAATCTGAATCTGAATCTAAATCTTCATTAGATGTTTTTTTTGAATTTAGTTGAGTATTGTTTGAATTTGTATTTACTTGAATTATATTTGATTTACTAAATACATATTTATATATAAAATATCCTACACATATCACTACTATCAATATTAAAATTAACATCCATACTGATATTTCATATCCAAAAATTTTTATTGTACCCAAAAAATAATTTGAACTCTCTGCGGTATTTCCAATACTATCTACTACCTCACTTGGCTCTAATTTAATATCAGAACCTAATGATTTTTCTGATATTTTTATATCAGAGTTTACACTCACACTTCCACCTCCACCTAATTTATTTATATCTGTTTTTAATGCTGGTGCAGGTTGGGCTGATTGGGCTGATTGGGTTGATTGGGAAGGAACTGGTACTGGGGCTGGAATCGAAACTGTTTCTGGTGCAAAAGTTACTGTGTGTGTTCCAGATGGCCCAGATGGCCCAGATGGCCCAGATTGACTAGATTGTCCAGATTTACTTGATTGACCAGATTGAGTGGATAAAGTTGATTTAGAATTTTTAATTGGTAAATTATCTGGAATTTTAATTTCTCCAGAAGATTTTGTATTGGAATTAGAATTATCAAAAAAATTTGTATTCATATAATTATTTGTATTTTCACATACTTTACCAACAATAGGTCCATAAGAATTATAATAGTTACTTAAATCTTTATTTGGTGATTCCATTAAAAATATGGGATTTATAAAATACCAATAGCTATTATTTTATTAAAAAAAACGAGTTATATAAAAATAAAAATTGATATTAAAATATAATTACTAGTATATATTAAATAACATTATTTTATAATATGAATTTAATTGATAATATACCCTGGATTGAAAAGTACCGACCGAGGAAACTTGATGAAGTTATCTCACAAGAAGAATCTATCAACATTTTAAATAATACTTTAAAAACTGGTGAGTTGCCTCATTTGTTAATTTATGGTGCTCCTGGAACTGGTAAAACTAGCTCTGTTTTAGCTCTTTGTAATCAATTATTTGGACCACATCGTGTTAATGAACGTGTAATTGAATTAAATGCTTCAGATGAACGTGGTATCAATGTGGTTCGAGGTAAAATTATAAATTTTGCTAAAGTTGCTATTGGTACACAGGACCCTAATTATTTATGTCCCCCGTATAAAATTATTATTTTGGATGAAGCTGATGCAATGACAAAAGAAGCTCAAGCTGCATTAAGAAAAGTTATGGAAGAAAATTCTAATATCACGCGTTTTTGTTTTATTTGTAACTATATTAATCAAATTATTGAACCAATTAATTCAAGATGTGTTAAAATTAGATTTAAACCAATTAATAAAAAATTTATCGTATCCAAATTAGAATGGATTGCTAACAAAGAAAAAATTACTATTAACACCGAAGCACTTAAAAGTATTGCTGAAATTTCTAATGGTGATTTAAGAAAAAGTATTTTAATGTTACAAAATGTTAAATATATCAAAATAAATACAGGAATTGGCTCTAAAATTGATGAATCTGATATTTATCAAATGTGTAAATATATTTCTAACACTGAATTAATTGAATATATTAATAGAATTAAAAATAGTTCTAGTACTTCGGATATTATCAAAATTACTAAAGATATCATCAATAAAGGATTTATTTTTAATTCTATTATTATCAAAATTATTGAATATATTGTTGGATCAAATGATATAGATGATAAAACAAAAGCAAAAATATTATTTGAAATGAGCTTTATTGAAAAAAATATTAATGATGGGGCTGATGAATATATTCAATTACTAAAATTATTTAATAATATCTATAATATCTAATACTTTTTATAAATCTGTTAACTCTAAATCATATGATGTAGAAAAAAAATCATCTCCACCACCTACTGCAACTCGAGTGTCTCTTTTACCCTTGCCCATCCCGTACATCAATGCTAATCCCATACCAAGAACTGTTATCACATTTAAAAATATTAATATACCTATAGTCCAACCATCTTGAGCAAAATGATTATACCAACTTAATACACAACAACAAATCAATACTATAATTAAAATAATTATTAAAGTTGCTTTGACTCCACCACTTGATGATTCTGATTCCATTATTTTATAAGCATTTGCTTGTATTGCTTGTGGTCTAAAATTTTGCATTGAATTGGTTGCATTTGTCCAATAACTAGACCCAGGAGTTGAGGGAGGGGCATAATTAGGAGCACCTTGATAAGCTTGATAACCTTGTTGAACACTCATATATTTTTATTATAATATATATATAATAAAAATTTTTTTTATATTTTTAGATTGACATTAATAATTCTAATTCTTTTTCTAAATCATTAGAATCCTCTATTTTTATTTTACTTTTTTTTTCTATACTTAAAATACTCTCTAAATCTTTTTCTAAATCTTCTTCTAATTGTTCTATATTATTTATATTATCTGTATCTATTGATATTTCTTTATTTTTTTTATCCTTATCCTTTTTCTTTTTTGATTTTTTTAATCTTTTTAATAATGATTTTTCTTCAGTTATCGTTTTTTTTAATTGATTCTTTTGATTTATATAAGTGGATTCGACTGTTTGATTATCATTGGTATCTTGATTATTTGTATTTTCTTGTGATACTTTTCTTAAATTTGACTTTTTTGCTAATATTTCTTGTAAATTTATTGTTTTTTTTTCCGCAACTATATGTTTAATAGCACTAATACTATTTAAAAATGGTTTGTCTTCATTTGTATTAATTGATGATAATTGGGTTAAAAATGGTAATTTGGGTCTTGTCATATTTATATGATTTGGTAAATTTGTTTGATTTGTCTGATTATTTAATATATCCAAGTTAGAATTTGAAGTTAAAGTTGAGTTTGATAAAAAATTATTGTATGTGTAATTGTTTTGGTTTTGGTTTTGGTTTTGGTTTTGGTTTTGATTTTGGTTTTGATTATTATTTTGATTAACAAATCCCAATAAACATGATTTTAAATCCAATTCTTGTTCTTGTTGGATCATTATCATATTTAAATTAAATTTTAATGTATGAGTTAGATTATCATCTAAACTAATTTTAACAATACGAATATTTTTGATTTCAAATAATATTGTATAAGATTTTGTATTTGTTAAATTATCCAAACCTATTGATTCTTTTTTATCATCAACTAATAATGTGGTATCGGATGTAAATATATTTATCATATTTGGATAATTATCATATTCTTTCCATGGTAATTCAACTGTTAAATTTGTATATACTTTTGAAAATATTTGTTCAAGATGTTTTGAAAGGTCTTTAAAAAAATTTAAAAATTTTTGAATTTCATTTGATTTATTATTTAAACCAAATTTTAATGTTTTAAAATTACTATATTCAAATTTGAATTTACAATTGGATAATAAAAACCAAAAATTATGAAATGGTGTTGAAATTTTATTATTGTATATTGAATAAAATGTTTTGGTCCCATTTAGATTTTCATAGTCCAACTGATTTGGATTAAAATTATTTATATTTGTTATAAAATTTTCTATCATATTAAATTTAAAATATTATTCCTTAGTTATAAATAAATTTTTACTTTTAATTGTATTATTTTTTTATCATCTTAATTTTAATTACCCGCTTATTGTTATAATTATACGTATACATCTGGTAATTTAATTTTTCTAATAAATTATTGCTTATTTGCATTATTATCTTTATTATATCCTCTGAATCATATTCTATATCAAAATTAAAATATTCTATATTTATCTGGTCTTTATTTAGTTTGTGTTTTTTTACTATGTAATTATATGTTTCTAAAATGTCCTTGTTGAATGAAATTTTTTTACAATCTACCTTTAATATTGATTTTGACTCATCTAAAAATACCATATTTAAAAAATCCAACACATTTGAATAATATTTCTTATTTGACTCTAAAATTTTCTCATTTAATTTCTCTATTATTAATTTTGTTTCTGTTATTACCGATATAGTCGATTTTTCCATTGGATAATAATATCTATATATATATTATTATATTATAAGATGAATAATTTTCAATATTTTGATGTTGATTTACCTATAAATGATAATAGGGATATAAGGGGGATTATATTACCTAATAAAATAAAAATTATTTTAATATCCGACCAAAATATTAATAAATCTTCATGTGCTGTTGGGGTAGGGGCTGGATATTTACAAGATAAATTTGATGGTACTGCTCATTTTTTAGAGCATTTGTTGTTTATGGGAAGTGAAAAATATCCTGAACAAAATGAATATTCTTCCTATATTATTTCTAGTGGAGGAACTTATAATGCTTTTACTGCTGATAACATGACTGTATATTTTTTAGAATTAGAATCTAATTTTTTAAAAAATGGTATTGAAATGTTATCTTGGTTTTTTGCTAAACCACTTTTAAATATGAAAAATATCGAATCTGAATTAGAAATTATTAATTCTGAACACGAAAAAAATTTATTAAATGACCACTGGATTATTGATGATTTATTCAAACATTTTATACTTCCCAATAATAAATATAATAAATTTGGAACTGGTAATTTAGAAAGTTTAAAAGGTATCACTAAAGAAGATATTATGGATTTTTATAATACTTATTATACTACATGTAATATGTCCGTTTGTATTATTGATTCCAAAAGTATTGACGCAATGATTGCAGATTATGTTGTATTTTTTTCAAATATCGAATCAAAAATATATTCGAAAAAATCAGATAGATTTAAAAAAGAAAAATTATCTTTGGTCCCTGAAAATTTAATTATTTTTAAATCTGTTACCGAATATAATTTTTTAAATTTTAATTTAATATTTAAAGCTGATCAATATATTCAAACTGACTACCAATTAATTTATATTATATGTTGGCTTATTGGTACCGAATACAATAAATCAATCTATTTTTATTTAAAAGAAAATGATATTATTAAAGACCTTGTTTGTTCATTAGACTATTTTTTTGATTATGAAGCTATTATTAATTTAAAATTTATTGTTAATGAAGCTAATTTAGAAACTATCAATACTATTACCAATACATTTAATAATCTTTTAAATAGTCTAATTGAATTAAAAGAAAAAGATTTTAAAGAATTATATCTTGAATATCAAAAAATTAATTTACTCAATTGTATGTATTCTGATAATACTAAAGATTCTGATTATGCTGTTGAAATTGTTGAAAATTTGTTAAAAGGAGAACCTCAAATGGCCCTTCTTAGACAATATATTCTACCCACATATAATCAAAATATTTATAAAAGATTTATTGAAATTCTTAATACCATTATTATTAAATTAATTTCTAATATTCATTTTATTAATAAAAAATTTTTAAAAACTAAATGGTATAATACTGACTATTTTATTGATAATTATAAATTTGTTGACTCTAAAAATAAATTAATTAATGGGTTTGATTATGATTTTAAAAATTTAATAGGTATTAAAGACTTTAATATTAAAACTGATTTAGTTAAACCAAGTGTAGATAAAAAATTATTACCAAAACTAATCGATAAAAATGATAGTATTAAGCGAGAAATTTATTATCTTGAAACAAATAAATACAATACACCTATTGGGAATATCACTGTAATTAGAGAAAATTATTTGTTAGACGATAAAAAAAATAAAGTTTTAATTGGGATTTTCTTAAATATTTGTTCTAATATTTTAAATTACTATTTGGAAGTTATGGACCAATATAAAATGTATTTTAATGTTTCTCTTAATTCTAATAAAATTATTTACAATTTTTATGGACTTAATTATATTATCAATAACTTTATTTTTGAAATATTAAAAAAAATAGATCCTGATACTGTATTTAATAACCCTAATACTCAAATGTATTTTAATAAAATTATCAGAGATAATAAGGAAGCTATCAAAAATCTTAAATATGAACTACCTTATGTTAGATGTAGTCAATTACAATCTATTTTATTTCGTGATTTCTTTGAACCTGCTGAACAATTAGACTTTTTAAATTCTTTAACCTTCGAAGATTTTAAAATTAATGTTCAACAATGTCTTAAATATCAAAATGAAACATTTATTATTGTTGGAATACCTAATTTACTTTTAAATAATAATAAAGATACTCCATATTCTATAAATAAAGATATTAAATATTTAATTGAAGCATTAAGTCTTAATCCAGAAAGATATCTGATGGATGATTCCGAAAATAAAATTAAAAATAAACCCTATAAATTATCATATAAATTTAATCCAAAAGATATTAATAAACAAGAAAAAAATAATTGTTTGATTCAAAATTTTATTGTGAATATTATCGAACTTCAATATCAAAATAATGTTTTAACACTTGATAGTATTAAAAATATTATTAAAAATAAATTAATTTGTTCTATCGTTTCTAGTATTTTACATGAATATTTTTTTGATAAAGTTAGAACTGAAGATAAATTAGGATATATTATTAAATGTAATTCTATTTATAATAATATTGGTAATAATTGTGTGTTTGTTCTTTTTTATCTTGTTCAATCAAATTTTAAAATTGATGATATCAAAAAATCTTTTAACAATTTTAATAAATTTATTATAAAAAATATCAAAATAAATAAAAAAAAATATGAAGAAATATTTTTAAGTATTATTAAAAGTAAAAAATTAATATTTGAAAAACCTTTTGTTGATTTAGAAGAAGAAGTAAATACTTATACAAATTCTTTTATTAATAACTATAATCTTTTTAATATTAATGATGTTGTCTTAGATATAATTTCTAATATTAAATTTAAAGATGTCTATGGGACTATCGAAAAAATTTGTTCAGGAAAAACTAAATCTTCATATATTATCTTTGAAACAAATCACAAAAATAAAAAATAAAAATTGATTTTTAATAATAATCTATTTAAAATTAATTAAATTATTTAATATATTATATAATATAAAATGGATCCAAACATTATCAATCAATTGGGCTTAAATGCTAATCTTTCAGGTAATGATAACATATTGTTAGAAAAAGTTTTTAATAATTTAAAAGATGGTAAACAGACTAAAATGTCTCCTCAAGAAAGAAATTATTTAATGTCCAAGTTAGCTAATCAAAATTCTAATCAATATGTTTCTACTAAGGATTTTAAAGATATGACACCTGAAGAAAAAGTAGTACATAGAGAAGAACTCAGAAAGAGATTAAGAGAAAAACAAAAGGGTCTTCAACAAGTTAGAACTGGAGG
>JACCDO011353169.1_pt1 | contig 12097 bp, 12 predicted proteins | sample 7446101 | NCBI WGS metagenome assembly JACCDO01 (sample SAMN15323440, study PRJNA562643) | freshwater metagenome | isolation source: river surface water | place: USA:Blue River Watershed | collected 2017-08-16 | reverse complement strand
TCTATATTTTATATAAGTTAAAAAATAAACAAGACTAAAATCTATAATAAAATTCATAAAAGGAAAAGATTCAATATATAATATAGGTATCTTCATCCGATAATTATCTCTCAATCCCTCTATATCATATCTTCTCTCCCGTATTTCATTCCTATCTCTCTCTAAATAATTTATCTTATTTCCAGTTGAGTTCCAAATCGATAATAAACGACTCGATGCATAATCTACTCTCCTTATTAAATTCTCTATCTCCTTTACATCATAACATAAATGATATATCCTCTTTAAATCAAATCTTTGTTCTTTATTTATATATTGTAAAATTAAATCATTCATTCTATTGTACACCCTCGGAAAACTATGAAGATAATAAGGTGAATGAATAATTCTATAGATCTTATCTATCTTCTCCATCAATTTTTTATTGATCTTATCACTATATCCATAAAAATAAAAATCATTCCAACATTTCATACCCACTAATCCTATCGCACCCCATAAATACATCTCCTTCCTATTCATTCTTTTTTTACTCCCCTTTTTCCTTCTATTTTTTTTATATTCAATTCATTAAGTTAAACTTCAGAAAAATTAAAATTATAAAAGAAGAGAAGAATGAGTTTATTCGCTTGTGTATCCAGTATCTATCTAAAAAATTATTATCGTATTTATGAACAACATGTTGAAAAAAATCGAGAACCTCTCTATGTCATCGGTAATGGTTGGTCTTCTTATTTTTTTCTCAAAAATATAAATAAACGTCGTTATCGTCCTATCGTTATTAGTCCCAATGAATTTGGATTAAATACTTCCAAATTAGTTGATTCTCTCGATTCTTATGATGATAATTCTTTATCTTTACCGAAAGTCCCAAAAACTCTTTATATTCGTGATTCTTTAACAAAGATTGATGAAAAAAATCAAAGAATCTATACAGAAAAAGGTAAGACTCTTTATTATAAAAAACTAGTGTTAGCATTCGGTTCTAAAGTAAATGATTTTGGTGTACCGGGGGTACTTAAAGAATCTTTCTTTTATCGTTCTTTGGATGACCGACTTCGACTCCAAAAGAAGATAATAGAGAAGAATCATCAGAAGATTAATATCATTGGTAGTGGACCTGTTGGTATTGAACTCGCTTTTAAATTAAAATCTCAAGGACATGATGTTCATATATGGGAAGGATTAAATGATATCTTACCTGGTTTTTCTCAACAAACAAAAAGAGAAGTTCGTACTAAAATGAATTTGGTGGGTATAAATTATTCTCTAAATCGTCCTATTGTAAAAGTATCCAAAGATTATGTTTATCCAAGTGGTTCTCATCTTCACCCTCATGATTTTTCTATATGGACTGGAGGTATAAAACGAATCAAAATACCCTTTAGTTCTTTTGAACCTTCTTTGAATGAAAAATTCGAAATTTATCCAAATGTATATTGTATTGGTGATATGGTGGAAGGTAAAGGACCTCCTACTGCTCAAAATGCGAAATACCAAGCTAAATGGGTGGCGAATCATTTAAATGGTAAAAAACAGAAAGAATATAGACCAAGTGAAGTTGGAAAGATTATACATATCGATAATAAAATTTATATTGAATCAAAATTCTATCAAGGTTATCTTCCATCCTTCTTTCAAAGATGGATTGATTGGTTTTATTTATTATAAATGTATGGATAATTTAAGAATAATGTAAATAATCGGATATCTTATCAAATATTTTTTCATTCAACTGAAGGAAAAAATAACTAGAACGAAGATTGTAGGTAAAAACTACTTTAAAATCACTCTTCCATGATGATTGATACATATCTATTAATTGATCATATGTTTTTAACATTTTTACATGGTGTTTAATAGGTAATCTTTCATAAATCATAAGAGCAATCTCTTTCATATCTTTTTTGAGGGCCATTTGGAGGGCGGAGCGTCCACGAGGTGTAGCAAATTCAATATGAAGATATCTTCTACTATACAATAAAAATTTAGCACACTCTACACTCTTATATAGAAGACAATTCATTAAAGGGGTATTGTCATCATCATCTGTATGGTGACAATTGAGTTTAGGGTACCGAGAAAGATATTCAAGAATCTCAATATGTCCAAATTGACATGCCATACTAAGAGCACTCGATCCATCTTCTGCTATTGTATAGGGATTTGAATATCCAGAATGAAGTATTCTCATTGCAATATCCAAATATTCACCTTCAGGACTATGATTGATAGCAGTGATTAAAGGTGTAAAACCGGTCTCTCGATCTACATAATCAAATTCAAAATCTGAATCGAGTAAAAGTATACCTTCATCATACTCTTCATTATTAAAATGTTCAATAAACTCCTCACCTGAACCTTTGTTGATTTTCACACGTTTGAGCATTCTTTATGGCTTTCGCCATACGTATATTATTATTCGTACGGTAATCTCTCCTACTTCATATCCTCTTTTCATTCATTTTTTTATATACAAATATACGTAAATCTTGAAAATCTATTTACGTTTAATTTATTTATTCGTTTTGAAGAAAAAAAGAAAAAAAAGATAAGGATAGATATGGATATCTTTGAACATCTTCATCCTTCTATCCAACATGATTTATATTCCATCAATCATCATTCAAAACCAACCGCTTTCCTCAATACCATCGCTTATCCTCTCTTTGAAGTAAATTCACAATTCTTTTCCGAACCTTCCTATCGTCGTGTACTTCTTTATTTTGGTGAACTCTCTTTAGGTCATCGTCATTATATCTATTTTGATACTCATCTTAAGATCTATATTTATCATATGGAGATAGGGGATCTTAGTTTTGATTTAATTATGTATCATGATTGGACATCCTTTCTTAATTCAGTCTTCCAACAGATTCAAGAATCTTTATCGAAAAAAAAATATAAAGAGATAGTTTGAATCTATTCTTTTTTATTCATACTATAGAATTAGAAGAAGAAGAATGAAGTGTCTTTTATGTGAAAAAAAATTATCTGTTCGTAGTATTGTTCGAATCTGTAAAGAATCAGATGAACATATCTATTGTAAAGAATGTTTTCAAAAACATGTGGATGAACAAAAAGAGACTGGAGAAGTTAATTGTCCTCAATGTCAATCTATTGTTTGGAGAAAAAATGATGATACTTTCCAAAAAGAATCCTTTGAAAATCAATTTATTCGAACATTCATTGTGGCTTCTACTATACGAAATTTGATTTAATTTTTATTATCATATCAATCTGTTTTTATAATATATGTTTAAGTCTACATATTTTTGGTTGAATAATCCTTCAACAAGACTTCTAGGAAGTGTATTACTTCATGGATATGTCTCGTATTAAGAGTTGTACGACTATCGTATGACCAGAAAAATTCCTTCTGGTCATCCATATTACGATTCTCAATATACTCCAAAGCGATATATTTGTCTACTGGAGCCATAATCATATGAATATATAGAATTTCAATGGTCCGCATCGTCTTCGTATTTACACGATTCAAGGTAATCTCGACTCTATCGGTGATTCCAAGAGATTCGCGTCTCTTCGAGATTCGGTAAATTGAATGTTCATCAACAGCGAGTATAAGTTTATTACGAAATAGCTTATTACATAGATATTGACTATAGGAGAAAGTTGAAAATGGAAGAAGAAAGTGAAGTAGAATATCATCCTCTTCTATCTCATCTCCATCATCCATATCCGGAATCATCATATCCACTAGATAAAGTTGTTCCTTGTAAACAGAATATTCCACAAGTAGATGTGTTGTAGGTATCAGCTCAAAGAGAACTTGATTATACTCGATTTGAATAATATGATTATTCAAAATCTCATATCGAAAAAAATCTGTCTCATAATGTTGATTCTGTAAGAATCTCTTCAGATTCAAAAAATAAGAAAGAAGACCACTCTCGGTCCCCTCTTTTATCTCCTTCGGTACACGAAATTTCTTCGCCATCGCGATCTTATCCTCATACGCACAATCTTCAACGAAAAAGAAGCTCATGGTTACTTGTTCTGGGGTTTTATTTATTATTTTTAACTACAAAAATCCTCTTCTTATCCATTTTTATTCATTTTTTCTTCTTCTTTACGTCTATATTAAAATCGCTATCGTACATGATACCGATATAATTATATGTAAAAGTATATTCCATACTCCCATAAATTCTATGTAAAAACAAGGTTTTTCGGTCTGGTAATCGTGCAAATATCGTTTATGAAATGTAAAATGGTCATTTATCTTCTCTTTCATCTTCACCATATTCAAATCCGTAATAGCCGAATAATGATTAATATATTCCACTATCCTCAATAATATCACATATTCTTCTGATAAAAACTTAATATTGCGAGGATGATATGTCATATTCTCCTGGAAATTCTCGTATTCCATCTTCTGGAAATAAAAGAAGATACGACCCATTCTTTGCATATAACTTATTTTAAATGAGTCTTCAAAATTTGGAGGTGGTGGTAATCTTCTCAACTGCTCTATTACCAATAAAGTCTGTTTATATGTATTCTTTAAATATATTGATTTATTTTTACACATCTCCATATAATCATAACATTGTAGAGCCTCATAAAAGAAGTATAATGCCCCGATCGAATAGATAAAATTGATGTAAAACATCTTTTTGGGTATATCTCTATCCTTTTCATGGGATTTTCTTTAAGTCCAAATTCATTTAGAAAAAAAATGACTAAAAAGGTATTTACTAGAAGAAAGATAAAGAAGAAGATTAAAAAAAAACCTACAGACAACCATGTACGTGAAAGTCTTCTCCTACAAAAATCGGTCTTATAGAAGGATTTGGATGAATTTACCAGTGGAGAACCATAAACCTTTCCAATCGAAGGAGAGAAAGATTGTGATTATCGAAAGTTATGATAATCCTTATTATCATCTCCTTCATCAGAAGAGTAGACGTAAAGTATACCCCAATCGAATGTCTATTGAAAAGAAGTATCTACTACAATCCGAAGATGAGAATCCAATGGAAATACCTATGAAAAGTCGCTCCATCTTCTTCTTTTTCTCATGTTTTTCGTGTCTATGTTAAAGAAAAATCAGGTGACATATCATTATAAAATTAATTTAAAAAAAAAAGTAGAATGAAAGGTATAAAAAAGAAGAATGAAGATCGAGTTTGAATATAAAGTAGAGGAGATACGTAAACGCTATTCACATGTTGAGAGTATAGAAGATGTGGATTATATCAATGTTATGCGAGATGAGATAAAAAAGACGATATTAAAAGATGTGAATATACAATTATATGGTGTAGAAGATGGTGAAAAAATGGAGGGAAAGTTAGTTTATGAAGTAGAATCAAACTATTCCAATCCGTTAAATGTGATTATGGATTTAAATCAGGTCTTCTCATTCTTGCGTATACGTTTACAGATGGATACTATGAGTCTTGAACCTTCTTATAAACGTAAAAGAATTGTATCTTAGGCGAATGAAAAAAAAAATGAAAGAGTTAAGAAGTCTGAGAGAGTTATAGATAAATGGGGTAAAAAAGAGTTGTATATATCTATATATTTATGTTTACCAGTAATGAAGTAAATCACTTGTATCTAAAGACGGTAGAAAAGAATCTAAAGAATCCATTATATAAATCCAACATATATCATATGATGTTATATGGGAATGGTTTATATGATGAGATGATGAAAGAAGAAGAAAAAGATGATTTTTATCAATATCAAGGTAAAAAAAAGATTGTAAAAAATACGGTTCCAGAAGGTACAAAGAATCTATTATTAGAATTGAAGTATAATCAACCTTTTGAATTAGGTGATTTACCAAAGAGTGTAAAAAGACTTGAGTTTGGTGATTGTTCATCATTTAATCAATATTTTTTCGAAGAGAAAGAAGGTATTGAAGAGTTAATATTTAATTATGATTCAAAGTATGACAAAGACTTTTTAGCGAATGCTTTACCGAAGACATTAAAAAAACTTCAATTACCGGCTAAATATAGTAAAACGATTATTAAAGGAGCTTTACCCGAATCATTAAAGACTTTACTCTTTTTACAAAATGTACCTGATATTGAAGAAGGGGCCTTACCAGATGGTATTGAAGTTATTCATTTTAGTGCAACTGTAGAAATTGTTTACAAAGAGTTTAAGAAACCGTTAACCCGATTACCAAGTCAATTAAAAGAATTATATTTATCTTTATCTTATCCTTATTCATTAAAAGGTTTATTACCTGAGGGATTAAAGATATTATCAATAAGAGGTGATCATACATTTGAAGAGGGTGAATTGCCAGATTCACTTGAATATTTAAATATACCAACAAAGACAAATACCATGGTATTAAAGAAGATCTTTCCGAAAAATTTAAAATATTTAAATATTGGTTGTGATCCAAAATATATAGAAGAGATTCCAGATACTGTTCAATATTTATCGATGAATCGAGAATGGAATGATATCAAGATTCCAGATTCAGTTGAATATTTAACTTTACCCATATTATTTAATGGTTCATTAAAAGATACTTTACCAAAGAATCTGAAAGGTTTAGTGATGAATGAAAGAGTATCAACGAAGTGGAAGAAGGGAGATTTACCTCAGACATTACGATTGTTAGATATCTCGAGATGTTGTAAAGGTTGGGATGAAGAGGTGACAAATGATGATTTACCTGAGAATCTTGAATATTTATATACAGGAACTCGTTTTATGAAAGATATATCACCTGAGATTATGTATTATCATCGGTTAGTTAATCAGTTTAATTTACATGTTGAATATAAAAATTGTACAATGCTGATAAAAACCTTTGAACAGAGAGAGTTAGAAGATTTTTTGGAGAAGATGATATCACGAAAAGAAAGATATCATCGAGATTTAAAAGATAAAGCGAGAGGTATCACAAGACTTCAAAGTTATTTAGATGGAGAATATTCCGTAAATGATATGTTATCCTTTTTAGGTTATCCTTAATTTTATATATATATTTTTTTTTTATAATTTTATTTTTAAACTTATGTTGGTGGTACTTTTTTGAGTAATAACATACGGGGATAGTAAGTACGCCACTCTATATATGTTAAAGGTGTTTTAGGTGATTGAGTTGATGGAATATAACCTAGTGGAATAGCATCTTTTACACGACCATTGTCATCAAAAAAGTACCATTGAACTTTACCATCTTTACCAATACGTTTATTATAAGATACATAATGACCACCAGCAGCTCCTCCTGATTTACATAATAAATCAGTAATTTCATATTGTTGACCATAAATTAAAACATCATCTAAATTATCTGGATAAGTAGGTCTTGCTACAGCTCCTCCAGCTCCATAATTCATACTTTGAATTTCTATAATTATAAACAAGGGTAACCATTGACCAACATTTACTAAATTTTCAATTAATAATTTTCCATTATCACCTATTCTAATATTTGAAGTTAATAAATTTATGTTTTCTTGTACATGATAATTAGGATTTGAAATATTAAATACATATTTAAATGTATCAATTTTAATAGTTTCTTCCAAACCATCTTCAGATCTTAATTCACTATTTAAAAAATTCCATTTAACAAATTTTTCCATTATTAAACCATAATAACTGTTTTTAGTACAATAACCAAAAATAGATATATTATCGAAAAATGATATCATCGCTTCTTGAGAATCACATTGTTCACCTCTTGTAAATGCATCGTGGTAAATTATTACCCGTTGACCATTTATCATTGTTCTTTTTTTTACTCTTTGTGAATTTTTTCGTAATTGTTCATTCAACACAATATTACCACCCTCTGTTTTTTTATACATTTTTTGAATAAATTCACGAACATTTCGTCTGATATATAAATCTCGAATAGCTCTTTCTTCAGGAGGAATAGAAGTACTATTAAATACACGTTCAGGTAATTGCATGACTTTCACAATATTTTCAACAATATCTATTTGAAATGTTTGATAATGTCTATTTAATTCTGATATTTGTCTCATATCAGTAATATTTAAAATATTTAACAAGACTGGATATAAAAAATGCATTAACGCATCAATATAACAAATGTTCTCTGCCCATTGCATTGAATATTCAAGTCGAGGTATATTTTGATTATTACATAATTTGGATTCATCACATAATAAATATCGATAATCAAATTTATAATCTGAAGTTCGTTGGTTTCTAGTAATTTGACTTAATTCTATATGTATATTATATATATTAGACCCATATTGTTGGTATAAATTATTTAATTTTGTTATGGATTTATTATAAATAATAGGTATTTGCACTTGTAAATATCTTTTAAAATCCTCTTTATTTGGAATTGTGTTAAAATTTCTTCTAAAATCTTCTCTAAATTTATTATTTACATATTGTATAATAAGTTCCCAATTCTCTATCATAGGATAATTTAATAGAATATTTTCATAATTACATGGTGTTTTGTTAGCATAACCACATAAAGAATCTATATTAATTGGATGTGATAAAATTAAGTTTCCTAAAGAATCAGGTCTTTGACGTTGACCAAAAATACTAAAGAAACCACTAAAAAAACCTTTTTTTTTAACACTAGCCCCAGCCCCTGCTCCTGGAACTCCTGTGACTCCTGGAACTCCTGGAACTCCTGGAACTCCTGGAACTCCTGGAACTCCTGTGACTCCTGGAACTCCTGGAACTTCTGGAACTCCTGGAACTTCTGGAACTCCTTGATCTCTTCCCTGTGTTGAACTAACTTCTTCTGCACCTTTCGAAAAAATAGGATATTGAAAATTAACTGGACCCATAAATAGACTAACAATATTTTCTCTTTCAATTTTTAATGACTCAAATATTGTATATATGATATCTTTATTATATTCTGTTGTATGTAATTCTTTTAATAAATTTACAAATATTTCACTTATATTGGATAGACTTAACCCGGGATTTATAATCTCTTCACCCTCTTTTATTTTTAAATAATCTAAATCCATTTTTACAATACACTATTTTATAATTGGATTTTTAATTTTAATTTAAATTTTTCTTTAAAAATATCATCATTTATGATATTATAAAAATAAAAAAATGTATCACAAGACTTCGTTGATATTAAAAAATGATCAATTCAATATTTTGTTGACAACATGTTATCTATATTAAACCTTTTTTAATAAATACATTTGAGGATAAAACCTACCTTCTAAAGGAGGCATTTCTACTTGAGGAACATTTGGATAATTTTGATCATCAAAATAATACCAACCTATTCTTTCATTAAAATTTCTTTTATTATAAGACACATAATGAACTAAATCATAATAAACAATATCTGTTATTTCATATTTAACATTACGAATAATAACATTATCTAAATTTATAGGGAATTTAACTGCTTTTCTAAAAAATGGTCCTACCCTTGGTCTTGGTTTAATTTCTTCATACGATTTTACACTAATAATCAAAAATAAAGGCATCCATTCTCCTACATTTATTAATGTTTTTTTACTAACATTTCCATAATTATCTATATCTTCAACAAATAAAACTTCATTTATTTTTTGTTCTAAATTGTAATGATTATCTTGAATATCTATTTGTAAATGTTCAGTTTGGTATCGTACACCTCCAGAAGAATCAAAAATTGCATAAACAAGTCCAGTAAAACTATTTTTAGTACAATATCCTAACAAAGATAAGTTGTTTGATATACGATTATATGCTTCACCTGCATCACATGCATCTCCTATAGAAAATTCATTTGTTTTTTGCATTAGTTGAAATCCAGTTCCTTCAAAATATTGAATTTCAAATTGTATAAATCGACGTATCGTTGTATACACATCTTCATCTTCTTTTTTGACATAATTTTTTGAGTTACTTCTTTTCTTTTGAAGTGTATCAATTATAAATTTAACAATATTATTATAATCTACAGGAAAATCAGACATTCGAAATACTTCATTTTGTTCATCAATATTGGTTGTATATTGTATATTTAATAATACTGGATATAAAAAGTGTAATAAACTATTTAAATAACAAGCCTGCATAATTGTTCCATTTTGTTTCTTATTTCGTAATGGAGATTCAAGCTGTGGATAACCTTGTGGATAATGACAAAGATGTTCAGAAATACATTTTTGAAAAGTATAATCATAAAATCCTGAATTTGTGACCATATTATAAATATTTTTTTTAGATTGAGTATAATCAGTATTAATTTGAGCTTGTATGCCTTCATCTATACCATCATATTCTAATATTTCCGGGTATATACATCCACCCGCAGGAACTAGTACAACCTGTCTCATACCAACAGCTGCAGCTCCTTCATTCTCTAAATTCCAACCAGCACGAGCTGCTCCCATACCAACACTAGCTGCTGCTCCCATATCTAGACTAGTTGCTACTTGCATACCTGCACTTTCTTCTGCTCCTCTAAGTGGTACTCCTTCAATTTGAGGAAAAATAGGATATTGAAAATTAACATAATACATAAGATTCTTAAAAGGACTAACAATATTTTCTCCTTCAATTTTTAAAGACTCAAGTATTCCATTTATTGTATCTTCATTATATTCATTTTTTCCTAATAAATATATAAACATTTCACTTATATCCGATATATTTAAACCTGAATTTATAATCTGTTCACCCTCTTTTATTTTTAAATCTTCTAAATTCATTTCACAATACACTATTTTATAATTGGATTTTTTTATTTGATATTCAATCCTCCAAAAGTATTTAATAATTCAAATTCTTCAAATTCTTTTTTATGTTGATAATATTCTTCATAAAAACCTCCCAAATATACCATCTCTTCTATCAATCCTTGATACAAAGGAGTATTTGAATTTAATTCTAAAAAAAGAAATGCATGATGATTGATCACCACATCATTCATATCCGAATCATCTGTGATCATCTGTGAATCCAATATATGATTCATATTCTCAATTATTCCTTCTTTATTTAACACAAAATACTGATATAATATATAAGATAAGTCCATCACTGGATCATTCTTAGTTAAATAGTCTACCTCATGAATGAAAATAGGATGATCCATCTCAAATAACATCAATCTTTCACATAATTCTCTTATCCCTTCACCTACTCTTTTCATTCTTTGGTAAAATCCTTCCATTTTTTATGAATCATACCATATTCATCATGTTGTATCTTTCTTTTTATTCACTTTTTTTATACTCATCTAAAAAAAATGATTTATAATTGAACATAAAGAAGATGAATGAATGATACTTAAAGAAAAGATGACTTTAACAAAAACATCGAATGATCTCCCCCTTTACGTTCTATCGAGTTCAATAAGTACTTTTGTCGCTGAGTTAACCACTCTTCCCATCTGCACAGTAAAGACAATTTTTCAAAATGATGTAAAATCAACCATACCAAAAATCATAGAAAATATATATAAAAATCAGGGAATTCGAGGATTTTTTCAGGCATCCACTCCCGCGATCTTATCACAAGTTGTCTCCACATCCAGTAAATTTTCTTTTTATCGATATATACAAGATCAACGTAAAACAAAAAAAGAAGATGTTTGGAATAACGCATTGAATGGTATGTTAGGAGGATTTATTGGAAGTATCTTTACCCACCCATTCGACGTTTGGAAGAACTTTTCCCAGAGAAACTTCTCCTATAAACAGCATTTTTTAGACCAAAAGACAATAAAAGATAAGATACGTTATGGTTTATATCAAGGTTATTCTGGTTCAATTATGAAAAATGTTGTCTTATATGCTTCACTCTTTCCAATCCATGATTATTATAGAACGTTAACATCGAATCTATTTTTAGCTTCGATGGCGACGACGGTCTCTGTTAGCTTAATCATTCAACCATTTGATTATTATAAGGTGGTAAAGATAGCGGGAAATCAGGTAAAGAATCCGATGAGAGGAATTAGTTTATTATTAGCGAGATCTATACCTCATTTTTATATCACGATGTATCTTCAAGATACCATCTATCAACGTGTACAACAAAAAAAATGAATTTTAAAGATGTTATAATGGAAGAATGTGATAAATATAAAAAAAAATAATGAGCACTGAAGACCATTCACCCTCTTTGA